>JAAUYD010027064.1_pt1 | contig 57065 bp, 58 predicted proteins | sample 7278101 | NCBI WGS metagenome assembly JAAUYD01 (sample SAMN14350128, study PRJNA611818) | marine sediment metagenome | isolation source: surface marine sediment (0.6m) | place: French Polynesia: Moorea | collected 2018-08
CGAGCCCCACTTCGATGTGACCGCACTGGCGGACCGCCTCTCCGCCACGGCGGGAGTGGCCTGCCGGCGAACCGCCTATCTGCATGGCTTCATGAACCGCCTCTCGGTCAACTTCGATGCGGCCGCCTATGGGGTTTACCGTCGGCGCCTTCAGACCGAGGTCCGCTGCGAGGAGATCCTCCGCGATGCGGACCGCCACGAGCGCTTACCCACCAATGGGGCCGCTGAGAATCGGCCCGCCGTTGCCCCGCCGGTGGCAACACCCGCAGCGGTGGGCAGCGCAAACGCTCGATGGACGCCCATCCATCAGGCGGAAAGGAGGTCGCGGTGATGAATGCCGCCGTTCGACACCTGCATCCCGGCGCCGAGTTCTACACCGAAGAGAACTGCCATATCATAGAGGTCTCCAACAGCGAGGACGACCCGGAACTCTCCATCGCCCGGGCGCGGGTGGCCCCCGGCGTCACGACCCGCTGGCACCGCCTCCAGGGGACCGCCGAGCGCTACGTGATCCTTAGCGGTGCGGGGCGGGTGGAGATAGGGGATCTGCAGCCGGCGGCGGTGGGACCGGGGGACGTTGTCCTCATTCCCCCCATGTGTCGCCAACGAATCGCCAACACCGGATCCGAGGACTTGATTTTCCTGGCCATCTGCACACCGCGGTTTACACCGGCAGTCTACGACGATATCGAGGTGGGGGCGTAGTCACCGACCGATCCCCAAGGAGGCGCAGGCATGTGGGAACGCTTTCTGGTCATCGCCTTGCCGGTGGCCTATCTGGGCAGCTTCATCGCCCGCAACCGGAAGGTCAAGCAACACACCGGTCAACGGATCCGCGCCGCCGATCCCCTGGTAAACGCCAGCATTGCCACAACCGGTGCCAGCATTGCGGTCGTCATTCTGTGCGTCTTCTCGGAGAAGGTCTATACCCTCATGGGCCCCCTTCCGCCGCTGCGCAGCACCATGGTGGCCGCTTTGGGGTTCCTTCTGTTCGGGGCCGGTATCGTTCTGGGGTGGTTCGTATCGGCCCAATTGAAAGCCGCCTGGCGGGTGGGCGTCCACGCGGATCAGCAGACCGAATTGATCCAGAGCGGTGTGTATGCCCGGGTGCGCAATCCCTACTTCGGCACCTACGTCTTCATCTTCGCCGGCCTGCTCTTGGTGCGCCCGAGCCTTGTTAGCGGGGCCCTGGGGGGCGCGGCGATGTGGATCTTTCACCGCTTGGTGCTCAAGGAGGAGCGTCATCTGCAGCGCCTGCATGGCGAGGCCTACATGCGCTACCGGGCGAAGACGGGCCGCTACTTGCCCCGCTGGTAAGATACGGATGGGGGATCGACAGATGGAGATTCGCGAAGCCTGCCGTGCAGAACTTCCGGCCATCCTGGCGCTCTACGCCCAGCCGGCGATCGACGATGGCCATTATCTGGACATCGCGCGTGCCGAAGCGCTTTTTAAGGAGATGGGCCGCCATCCTGCCTACCACCTCTTTGTTGCCACGGAGGCGGATCGGATCGTGGGCAGCTTCGCCCTGCTGATCATGCCCAACCTCGGTCACCTGGGCAAACCCTCGGGGGTGGTGGAATCGGTCGTCGTGGCACCGGAACGTCACCGCAGCGGCATCGGCAGGGCGATGATGCAGTTCGCCATGGAACGCTGCCGGGCCAGGGGGTGCTACAAGATGACCTTGAGCGCCGATCTCAGGCGCATCGACGCCCATCGGTTTTACGAAAGTTTAGGATTTGAACGCCACGGGTTCAGTTTCGTCGTCCCCCTGGAGCGGTCGCCGGCCGCCCAGTGACCGGTGACGACGGTCGTTGGCAAAGACCGCCAAGTGAAAGGAGTCTCCCATGATTGCGCCCCAAGCCGCCTTCCCCCTCTTCATCGTCGCGCGCCTGGACCGGGCCAAGGATTACTACACCCACTATTTCGGCTTTCAGGTTGTTTTCGAAAACGAGTGGTATCTGCATTTGGCCGCCGCAACCGGCATCCAGGTCGGTTTCATGCTGCCGAAGCAGCCTACCCAGCCGGATGAATTTAAAACCGAATATGGCGGTGCCGGTGTCATCTTCAGCCTGGAGGTAGACGATGCCGATGCAGCCTACGCGTTCGCTCAGTCGCAGGGCCTCGATATATTCCTGACGCTGCGCTCCGAGGCGTGGGGTCAACGCCATTTCAGCCTGCGGGATCCCAACGGTGTCTATCTGGACGTGGTCCAGGCGATCGAACCGGCGGCGGAATACCAGGCCGGCTATACCGCCTAGCCGCCCCCATCGTCTATGTCCCTGCATTGCGGACGCGGAACATGGAAACCTTCACAACCGTCAAGCCCTTGGTGGCCAATCCGGAATTTGCCTCCCAGCGCAGGCGAAGCCAAACCGGTCTGACCGGCACTGTGATCGATGGTCCCCTCCAGGGCCTGATCCGGGATCTCAACGCCCTGCCGCACTGCTTCACACTCCAGTGCTGCTGGGGCCACTTTGTCCATGTGGACCAGACCGATCCAAACAACCTGGCGCCCCTGCCGTCGCATGGGGGCCCTGCAGAGGTCAGCTACCGCATCGCCTACCTCGCACTTTGCGTCGACAATTGTGACAGCGGCAAACGGCTCTTGGCCCTCCTGGAAGCCCTGACTGCCCTGTCACCCGGCACCATCCAGCTGGGCAGTGCCACCTGGTTCTGGGATCAACAGGTGAATACTTACGTCCTCCAGGTGATGCCGGAGCGCTTCAAATACCGGGATCGGGCCGTCTTGCCCATGGCGGAAGCCCGAACGGTGGAGAGGATGCGGCGCCACTGCTTCCGTCGGCTCAAAGCGGCATTGGCGCAAGGTCAGGCCTGAGCCGGGCCGCTCTATCCGTCCGAGGCATATCGACCCCCAGGAGCGTCGGGGTGTCGACCTTGACGTCGCGGCTGTAAGGTACGGAGCGCGGCAGGGCCGATCCGCTGCCGTTCGCTGCGGTGCGGGCGTCGTGAACCGCCATCATATTGATGGAGAAAGGCGGGATGATGCGGGCAGAAGCGATGGTGGCCCACCTCAAAGGAGTGGGCGACGCGGCCGTCGCCGCCCACTCCCAACGCTTTTTCAAGACAGGCGCGGGGGAGTACGGCGAGGGCGACCGCTTTTTGGGGATCCGGGTGCCGGTGCTGCGGCAGTTGGCCCGCCGCCACAAGGCAATGGCGCTGGCCGAGGTGAAGCGGCTGCTGAAATCCCCCTATCACGAGGCCCGTCTTTTGGCCCTCTTGATGCTGGTGGACAAGTACCAGCGCGGTAACGAGGCGCGCAGGGACGAGATCTATACCCATTATCTCGGGCATACCCGCCATATCAACAATTGGGATCTGGTGGATACATCGGCCCCTCATATCGTGGGCCGTCATCTTCTCGCGGGGGAGAAGCGCATCCTTCACCAATTGGCCGCATCCGACAGTCTCTGGGAGCGCCGTATCGCCATGATCGCCACCTTCACCTTCATCCGCCACCATCAGTTCGACACCGCCCTGGCGATTGCCGATCAGCTGCGCTCCGATCCGGAGGACCTGATCCACAAGGCGGTGGGCTGGATGCTCAGGGAGGTGGGCAAGCGGGATCGAGACCGTTTGAAGCGGTTCCTGTTCTCCCGCTACCAGGAGATGCCGCGGACCTTGCTGCGGTACGCCATTGAGCGCTTCCCGACCCCGGAGCGAAAGGCGTATCTGGCGGGAACCATTTGAACACGGTGAAGGAGGTTCGGGATGACGGAAGCGAGGTCTGAGATCCATTATAGAAAAGGGCGCCGATCCGATTGTGGCATCCTCGCAGAGCTGATCGGCATGGCCGCCGGCGGGACGGTGGACTACCTGTTCCACGATCTCATCGAGGGCATGACACCGGTGCAGGTCGTGGCCCACAACCTGGCTCGGAATCACGACCCGCACGGATACGAAAATGCCATCGTCGCCGTCAAGGGCGATAGCGTGGTCGGCATGGCATTGGCCTTCCCCGCCCATCGTCACGGCATCACCGAGGAGATGGAGGCTTTTTTCCCCGCCCAGCGCTTGGACCACATGCGGGCCTTCTTTTCCGCCAGGGTCGAAGGCAGCTGGTTCCTCGACGCCCTGGGCGTCGCCCCCGCGCACCAGCGTCAAGGCATCGGTCGGCACTTGATCGAACGGGTGCGCCAACAGGCCCTTGAGCGGGGGTATCGGGCCCTGAGCCTCATCGTTTTTGCCGACAACGAACCGGCCTTGGCATTGTACCGAACGATCGGCTTCCGCACCGTCCGCGAGGTCCCCTTGGAGGGCAACGACTGGATCCCCCATAGGGGCGGCTGTCTGCTGATGGTCTGCGACCTGGACGCTTGACCGGTTTGGCGTTGGTGGCTAGGCCGCCGGATCTCCCTCTCCCCACGCCTGGCGGCTGCGGGCGATCTTCTTCTGCACGATCCGCCAGGTTTTGGTGGCCAGAAAGGATTCGCCCTGGCGGCGGATCATCTCCGAGAACATGGCGTAGGGGACGGCGAAGGAGAGTTCGTCCGTCTTGAAAAACTTGCGCGCCGAGGGGTCCCAGCCCCCGATGACGGCCTTGTTCAGACCGCGGGCCTGATAGTGGCGCGGCCATACGGCGAGGCTGCCGCAGGCGGCGCTCCAGGGCGAGACCACCACCTCGGGATCGTTGGTGACGAAGGCGGCCAGCTGATGAAGGCCGCAGAGGGCCTCCGGTCGGCAGAAGAAGAGCACCTGCTCGGGTGTCGCCTTCGCCGCGAATTGGGTCAGTGGCTGGACGACACAATAGGGTTTCGGCGCCGCCGGTGGATCCACATATGCGAAGATCTGCCGCAGGGCCTCCGGCGATTCGCAATAGTGCTCGCCATCGGTCCAGTTGGGGATCCCGCTGGAGACATAGTTGATAATGGTCTCTGTCTGGGGTTTGTTGAACCCAAGCCAGAAGGCAGCTCCCGGGCAGCCGAACTGCTCGGCCGAAAAATAGGCGGCCGTCTGCTTCCGGCGCGCCCGCCAAATAAGGCCCAGGGCGCAGGAGAAGTTGCCGAAAACCGCCTGCCAGTCGATCTCGCCCGCCAGCTCCTTTTCGCGGGTGGGCAGTGGTGACGCCTTGGGTGCCAGGCCCTCCGCTGGTCTATGGTCTGTGTAGGCCAGGCCCATGGGGATCTCATGGAGTCCCAAGCGGGTCAGAAACTCGGGCAAGGCCTCGGCGATCGCAGATTCCATCCCTACCTCCTGTTTCAAGCGGTGTTGCACGGATTGCCCGCCGCTGGGCACCGCGGCGGGTCGCCCCTTTGGGGTACATCTTGAACGCTAACAAAATCCCCCCCCGGTGACAATACGCCGCTACGCCATTGGGGTGGGCGGCGGTGGCCGCATCACCGGCAGCCACGACGCATCGCGGTGCCGCCGAAGCGGGTTGTCAGATGGCCACGGGTGGCTATCTTAACCGGGTGAAGCCCTCGGAATACCGCACGACGCCGGGTGCCAACCGGGTGGCCCGCACGGTTGTCCGGTGCAATTTAGGCGACAAGCGGTATCCTCTATTTATATCAAATGCCACTGCCTTCACGGAAAGAACGATGCAAAGTTCCAGCGAAGACCAGGTGTTGGGCCTGCTGGCCAAGGAGTGGGACCTGACCGGTCCCCCGGGCATTCTGGATATCAGTGCAGTGGTCGCCGCTCTGCCGCTGGCACCCAGCGAAGTGCTGCGTGCCGTGAAGACCCTCTTTGAATCCGGTCTGGTGGATATGAACGCTCTGAAAACCAGTGTTTGGCTGACCCCGGAAGGCCATGAGCGGATTGAAACACCGACCTGAACCGTTTGCAGATTCGCAGTTTAATCCCGCCGACGACGGCCATCGCAGCGATGGCGGGGGACTACCGCGCCGGGCCTTATTGCGCTATGATTGGCCTGCCGGCAGGACCGGCCCCTAGCCGCCCCCAAGCGGCGACGCCCTGATGACGGTTTCCATTCGCTGACAGGATCCATTCCAACCATTGCGAGGGGATCGACAGCTATGACATCGACCCAGCAGCAGATTGCGGCCTATATTGAGCGCGATCCCTTTGTCCGCCACCTGGGCGCCCGGGTGGAGATTCTATCGCCGGGACACAGCCGCGCGACCCTCACCATCGGTGAGGAGATGGTCAACTTCCACGGTGTCACTCACGGTGGCGTCATCTTCGCCCTCGGCGACATGGCTTTCGCCGCGGCAGCCAACAGCTTCGGCCAAACCGCCGTGGCCATCAACGTGGCCATCAACTATCTCAAGCCCACCCAGGCAGGGGATCGTCTCGTGGCCGAAGCCCGGTATTGTCACGCAGAAGGACCCATGGCCCTTTACACGGTCACCATCACAGATGCCCGCACGGGGGCGTTGGTGGCGCGCAGTGAAGATCTGGCCTATCGCAAGAAATCCTGGTTTGCGCCGACCGATCCAGCGGCGTCGCCGGCAAGTGACGGCGAATGATGGAGATGCGCTCTGCCCTGGGTCAGCTTGGGTTCGTTCTTCTCTTCCTCAGCTCGGTGGCCGCCCTTCAAGTGGCCTATTGGCTCGAAAGAAGGATCATCGGGCGCCTGCGCACCCTGGCACCGGACCATTGGCGGCGCTTCACTTACTTCTTCGGTGCGCGCCTGCACAGAGGTCGGCTCAAGCGGCGGATCGCACTGGGAGGGTTGCGGGACGAGACGGTGGTGACCCTGCTCAGGAACCAGGGGCGTGCCAATGCCATCGCCGTGGGGGCCTTCCTGGGGGCGATGCTGATGTTGGCGCTGGATCGCTTTGGGCGCTGATGGGCGGCCGCCGCCGGATTCGGGACGGCATCAGGACCACCGGTTGCCGCCTCGGTGGCGAAGATCGATAACGTCCACGCGTCCCTTGTCGCTGATGAAGGTGTTGAGGGCCCAGCTGATGATACTGATGAACAGGGACCCGAAGACGGCTGTCCAGAATCCGTACACATCGAATCCGGCGATCACGCCGGAGGCCATCTTCAGCATGAGGGCGTTGATCACGAACGTGAATAGTCCCAGGGAGAGGATGTTGATCGGCAGGGTTAAGATGAGGGCGATGGGCCTGAAAAAGGCGTTCAGAATGCCCAGCAGGCCGGCGGCCAAAACGGCGCTGAAAAACCCGCTGACCCGTATCCCGTCAAAAAGATAGGCTGCAAGTAGGATGGCGCCGGTGAGGGTGAGCCAGCGCAGGGTGATGCCGCGCATGGGAAACCTCCATTGCGGATTGTGCGTGGTTGATGGTCCGTCCTGAATCGGTTTGGGCCGATGCGGTTCCGTTGCACCCACCGGACCGGAGCCATACCCTATGCAATTCCATACGGGTTGGCAAGGGTCCTCTGCGACGGCCGCGAGCCCTTGCTGCCCGTAATATCCCCGCAATAGCCAGGAGGCGTGCCCATGCCAGCGGTTCGATTCGCCTGTCCACTGGATTGTTACGACACCTGCGGCCTGGTGGCCGACGTTCAGAACGGACGGGTGGTGCGTATCCGCGGGGACGCCGACCATCCTTTTACCCGCGGTAAGGTGTGCATCAAGGGAAAGCGCCTGCTCCAGCGTCAATACCATCCCCAGCGCCTGCGCCAGCCGCTCAAACGGATCGGGGATGCGCTGCGGCCGGTCACCTGGGAGGAAGCGCTGGACAGCCTGGCCGAGAGTTTGTCGGCCATACGGGAGCGCCTCGGCACGACAGCCGTGCTGCATTACGCCGAAAGCGGCCACGAGGGCCTCTCCAAGCGGGTGGATCATATCTTCTTTAATTGTTACGGCGGCGTGACCCGACCCAAGGGCAGCCTCTGCTGGGGCGCCGGCATGGCCGCCCAGAGCTTTGATTTCGGCCAGGCCCGCAGCCATGCCCCCGAGGACATCGCCCGGGCCCGCGTCATCCTCATCTGGGGCCGTAATCCTGCCGCCACCGGTCCGCATCTGGTCCCTTTCCTCAAGCAGGCGCGGCGGCGTGGCGCCCGCATCTTTCTCATCGATCCCCTCACCACCGCCACAGCGGGGCTGGCCGAGGAGCACCTGCGGATCCGGCCGGGGACGGACGGTGCCCTGGCCTTGGCAATGGCCCACCTGCTGGTGAATTGGGACCTCATTGACAAGGCCTGGCTGTCGGCCAACACGATCGGCTGGCGTCGCTTCATCGCCGCTTTGGCGCCCTACTCCCCCAAGTGGGCCGCCCGGGAGACCGGTCTATCCGTTGAGACCATCGCAGCGGTGGCCAGGGCCTATGGGGAGACGGCGCCTGCCGCTATCCTGTTGGGCCTTGGTCTGCAGCGGTACCGCAACGGGGGGCAGACGATCCGCTGCATCGACGCCCTGGGCGCGCTGACGGGCAACATCGGACGGAGCGGGGGCGGGGTCAGCTACGCCAACCGTCACACCAGCCCCTGGATCAGCGGCCTCGTTCAGGAGAGCGCACTTCAGGCCGAAAATAGGCGCAGCTTCGCGCTGCCCAAGTTGGCCGCCGCGCTGACGGAGCTGCGCGACCCGCCCATCGCAATGGCCGTCATCAGCAAAGCCAATCCCCTGGTCCAGGCGCCGGACACACGGGCGCTGACCCGCGCTTTCGCCGATCTGCCCACCACCGTCGTCTTCGATCATTTTCTCACCGACACGGCCCGTCACGCCGATTGGGTGCTGCCAACGACGACGGTGCTGGAGGAGGCGGATCTGTTTTTCTCCGCCATGTTCTCGCCCTACCTGCTCTACTCCCCTCAGGTGGTGGCGCCGCCCGAGGGGGTGATGGGCGAATTTGACGTGTTCCGACAACTGGCCCGGCGCCTGGGGCTGGAGGCCTACCCCGACATGGAGAAGGAGCGCTTTCTCGAGCGATCCCTGTTGCCCTTGACGGAGCGCTACGGGCTGACCCTCGCACAGCTCTCATCGGCGCCCTTCGCGCTGCCGAACACGGCGGTGCCCTGGGAGGATGGCATTTTCGAGACGACCTCGCAAAAATATGAGCTCTACTCCCGGGGGGCCGCCGCGGTGGGATGCGATCCCCTGCCGGCCTATCATCCCCCCCGTGGGGCGATGCCCCGCTTCCCCCTGCGCCTCCTCACGCCCCACCGCCACGACAGCCTCCACAGTCAGGGTTTCGCGTTCGAGGAGGGGATGACCGAGGCCTTCGTGCATCCTGAAGAGTTGCGGCGGCACGACCTTCTCACGGGGACCGAGGTCCGCCTGGTGGGCGAAACCGGATCGGTGGCGGTGACCCTTCATGGCACCCCCGGCGTGCCCCCCGGCGTGGTCAAGGTGTACGAAGGCTGGTGGCACAAAAGCGGGGCGATCAACCGGCTGGTGGGTCAGCAGCTTTCGGACATGGGCTTGCAGGCGGCCTACTACGACGCTTTCTGCCGCATCGAGGCGACCTGACGCCGGCAGCGGTGACGCCGCTGGTCGATGGGGCGAAGGCGCTACATCTGCCGGAAGCGCTGCAGATAGGGTCGGCTCACCGTCAATGTCTCGGGCCGCTCCTTGAGACGAATGAGGCCCCGACCGGTCAGACTGCGGTCGACGTTGGCGATCTGCGCCACCTGGACGATGGTACTGCGGTGGACCTGCCAAAACCGGTCCGGATCCAGCTGGGCGCAGAGGGCACGGATGGTGGTTCGCAAGAGGTGGGTGCGCGTGCGGGAAACGGCGCCCGTGTACTTGTCCTGGGATTGGAAATAGATGATGTCCGCCACCGGGACGAGTTCCACCCCATCGCCGCGCTGGACCCGCAGCCACTCCAGATAGGGGGCCGACCGCTCTGCCGCCCGCTTCGCCAGCAGGTCCGCCACCAGTGCCGCCAGTTCGGTGGGCGGCGCCGCCGCCGCCAGTTTTTCTTTCAGGCAGTCGACGGTTTGGCGCAGACGCTCTTCAGTGATGGGTTTCAAAAGATAGTCGACGGCCCGCTGCTCAAAGGCGTCGACCGCGTAGGTGTCGTAGGCGGTCACGAAGACGATATGGCAGGGGCGCTTGGGGGTCAGTCTGGCGGCCACCTCCAACCCCGATAGTCCCGGCATGCGGATATCGAGAAATGCGATCTGAGGTCGATGATCGTGGATAAGCTTGAGCGCCTGCGCCCCGTCGGCAGCTTCCGCGCAGATGCTCAACTCCGGCCACAACGCCGCCAGAAGGCGTTTCAGGTAGCCCCGCAGTTCGGCCTCGTCATCGACGATGACGGCCGTCGGCGGCTCAACGACCGGACCGTTATTTAGACGACGCACCACGTGTCAGGTCCCTTTCACCAATGGGTCGGCGCTCTCCGTGCAGGTGGCCACCGGCCCCGTGCCGTCCAAGGGCACCGCCAGCAACGCCCTCACGCCGGAAGGCCGCTGCGGCTCGATGACGAGACGACCGGGCGGCGTGAAGAGGCTCTCCAACCGTTCGCGTACGTTGGTCAGGCCCATCCCCGGTGGGATGCCTTCGGACATGCCCAGGCCATCGTCACTGACGGCAACCTGCAGCCAGCCCTCCCGGCGTTCGGCGGTGATGCGGATTCGGCCACCGTCGATTTTCGGCTCCAGGCCGTGGATGACGGCGTTCTCCACCAGCGGCTGCAGCAGCAAAGGGGTAAAGGGGTGTGCGCGCAGATCGGGGGGGATGTCCACCCCATATGAGAGGCGCTTTCCCATGCGGATCTTGTAGATGTCCAGATAGGCTGTAAGCAGCTGGGCCTCCTGGCCCAAGGTGGTGGTGCGGTCCCGCGTTCGCCGCAAGGAGGTGCGCAGGTAACGGATCAGATCGAGCTGCATCCGTTTGGCGCGGCCGGGATCCTCCTCCATCAGGCTGACGATGTTGGACAGGGTGTTGAAGAGAAAGTGGGGTTCGATCTGCGCCTGGAGCCGCTTGAGGTCGGCCTCAAGGATCTGCTTCTCGCCCGCCAGACGGCGGATGCGCTCCGCGTTGAGCAGTTCGGCGGCGTCGACCAACTGCTGCCGGGCGTAGAAAAAGTAGGTGATGATCAGGCCGAACAGAATACTGATGCCCACCACGCGCCACAGAAAGCCACTTTCCAGGGCGACATCGCTGTCCATCATCCGAATCACCCACGCCCCAAGGCCCGTGCCTGTCACCGCTCCCAGAGAGAGGGTCGCCAACAGGACGATCAGCTTGTCCCGAGCGGCGGCTGTCTGGAAGCGGTGCAGCCCCGTACTGACAAAAAGGCAGATGGTCAGCCCGATGCACTGGGAGAAGACCAGGCAATGTCCGAAACTCCGTCCAAATCCAACGATGGCCAGCAGCCCGGCGATGGCGGTGTTGAACAGGACCGTTACCAGCAGGGTGCTCAGCAGCTTGTGCTGACGCGACCACTTTATTCCGACGGGGATCGCTTCTGTTTTCATGACCCCTTCACTTTCAGCTTGGCGCGATCCGGCGATGGAGCCTCAGGCGCCCCTGGCCCTCATCAGTTCGACAAAGGTCCGCCGACCGCTGCGCAGGACGCCGGCGAAGCCGCCACCCGGTTCGCCCCATGCCCCGGCCAAATAGAGCCCTTTGATGGGGGTCTTGTTGCGGATGCGGCTCATATACGCATTTTGCATGCTCTGTTCAAACCCGTAGATGGCCCCATCGGTGTTGCCCGTAAACCGCCAGTTGGTAAGGGGGGTGGCCGCCTCGCTAACCGCGATCATCTCGCTCAGCCCGGGTAGCAGATCGCGCTCCGTCCGCCCAATCAGGATATCGCGCCAGCGGTTCTTCTCGGCGGCATAGGCCGCCTTGTCGCCGGCGCGGTACTCGCTCTCGAAGCGGCGCCACGGATCGTAGCCGCTCAGGGCGAAGAGCATCATGGTGGCGGTGCCCGGTGCGGAATAGTCGGCGTACAGGTTGTCGTACAGGCAGACGTTATAGGGCACGCCGGCGATATCCCCCTTCAGCGCCTTGGCATAGCCCTCTTGGGGTGACAACGCTCCACACACGCTGGTGCTGTATCCGGGCAACTTGCCGCGCAGGCTGTGGTTGAGACCCAGCCAGACGATGAAACAGGAGATGCTGGGGCGATAACGGTTGATCTGCCGGCGGTAGTCGTCGGAGATGGCGTCCGGTGGCAGCATCTTGTTAAAAAGGGTGACCGCACTGGCGTTGCAGACCACCGCGCGGGCCGACAGGCGCCCGCCGTCCGACAGGCGAACCCCGGTGACCGCCCCCTGCTCGATCTGCACCTGTTCCACCGCGGTGTCGAACAGCAGCTCTCCGCCGGCGGTTTCGATGGCGTCCGCGAGGGCATCGCTGAGGGCCTGAGACCGATCTTTGATGTAGTAGGAACCATTTTTAAGATAACTGGCCGTGGCGACGGCGTAGTAAAAGGCCGAGAGCTTCTCTGGCGGGAGGCCATAGTACCCCCACAAAAAGGCCAGCTCGCGGCGGGCGTCCTCCCCGCCGACATGCTCGGCCAGCAAATCCGCCAGGGTTTGGCGGCGTACCTTCCACATATGGGGATTGAGCAGGGGAAAGAGGGGCTTGGTCCAGCGCTTGACCCAGTCGCTTTGGCGGCCATAGGCTTCCGTTTCGTCGTGGATGGCCAGCATCTCATGAACGACGCCGGCGATCCCCTCGGCATCCGCGGGGTATCGCTGTGAGAGGCGATCGATAAACCCCTGGGGATCGCTCTGGGGAACCACTAGGTCACCCCGGTCGGATCGGATGCGATACACCTCCGGCAGGGGGACCAACTCAAGCCGATTCAGAATGCCCAACTCCGCGAGAATGGTCGACGGCATGTTGTTGTGAATGGAGGTGCCGTGAAGGGAGACTTCGAAGCGAAATTTGCCCGCCGCTCGATCAAAGGCGGTGGCGTATCCACCGGGTACGCTGTGCTGTTCCACCACGGTGACCGGGAATCCCGCCCTGGCCAGGTAGGCCGCGCAGGTCAGCCCCCCCAACCCGGCCCCGATCACCACCACGGGGTAGGCCGGTTTCGGTCCTGTCTCGGTAGCACCTGCCGGCAAAGGCCCTCCCGCCATCCCCAATGATGCCGCGGCCATCCCGGCGGCGGCGATGAATTGACGTCTGGTAAAAGCCTCTTTTGGCATGCGAATCGCCTTTCGGTGGGCCGGTTGATCCCTGGCATCCGGGGTGCCGGCGGCCACGCCCAGATGGGGAGAATAGCTTCGCGCTATCAATCCGGCGGCGGTTCCGCAACCGATGACCGACCAAGTGGTGAAAAGGGGGGCTGAAATGAAAAGGGGCTGCGGTTTTCAGGAGCGCCATCGAGCGCTGAGCGATTCCGGACACAAGTACCGGCAAGCCCTGGACACTCCCATCAGGGCTCGAAAAATCGGGTGGCAGGCGCCTGGCCCTATAAATCCTTTGCCTACCGCTCCCGCCGGCGCCGCCGTTTCGACGTCGAGGCGCGGGCTGCCTGCTGTTTCTGCACTTTGGCCCAGGTGTCACGCAGGGTGACGATGCGGTTGAACACCAGGTGATCGGGGCGCGTGTCGCGACTGTCCAGGCAAAAATAGCCCATGCGTTCGAACTGGCAGTTGCTGCCGGCCGCCATCGCCTTCAGGCTGGGCTCCACGCGGCAGTTCATGAGCACTTTGAGGGCGTCGGGATTGAGGTTGTCGATGAAGCGCTTGCCCGCTTCCTTTTCATCCGGGTTGGGCTTGTTGAACAGACGATCGTAAAGGCGCACTTCGGCGGGCAGACCATGGGCGGCCGATACCCAATGGAGGGTGCCGCGGACCTTGCGACCGTCGGGGGCGTTGCCGCCCTTGGTGGCCGGGTCGTAGGTGCAGCGAATGGCGGTGATCTGCCCCGTCTCGGGGTCCTTGTCGAAGCCGGTGCAGGTGACGAAGTAGGCGTAGCGCAGACGCACCTCGCGCCCCGGGCCCAGGCGAAAAAACTTCTTGGGGGGATCCTCCATGAAGTCTTCCCGTTCGATGTAGAGCTCCCTCGAGAAGGGCACCTGACGGGTACCGGCAGAAGCGTCCTCGGGATTGTTGATCGCTTCCAGGGACTCCTCTTGACCCTCTGGGTAGTTCTCGATGACCAGCTTGACGGGATTCAGCACCCCCATGACCCGGGGGGCGTGGGCGTTGAGGTCTTCCCGCAGGCTGTGCTCCAGCAGGGCCACGTCCACCACGCTGTCGCGTTTGGCCAGGCCGATGCGGTCGCAGAAGTGGCGGATCGCCGCCGGGGTGTAGCCCCGTCGGCGTAGGCCCGAGATGGTGGGCATGCGCGGATCGTCCCAGCCCGCCACATGGCCCTCCTGGACCAGTTGGATCAGCTTGCGCTTGCTGAGGATGGTGTAGCTCAGGTTGAGACGGGCGAACTCGATCTGCTGGGGATGATTTTCGTGCGGTACGCTGTCCAGGACCCAATCGTAGAGGGGGCGGTTGTTTTCGAACTCCAAGGTACAGAGGCTGTGGGTGATCCCTTCGATGGCGTCCGACAGGCAGTGGGTGAAGTCGTACATGGGATAGATGCACCATTTGTCGCCGGTACGGTGGTGATGGGCGTGGCGGATGCGGTAGAGGGTCGGGTCGCGCATCAGGACATTGGGGTGGGCCATGTCGATCTTGGCGCGCAGCACGTGAGTGCCGTCGGGGAATTCGCCTGCCTTCATGCGATAAAACAGATCCCGGTTTTCCGCCACGCTGCGCCCGCGATAGGGGCTTTCGCTCCCCGGGTCGGTCAGCGTCCCGCGCGTGCGGCGGATCTCCTCGGCGCTCTGGCTGTCCACATAGGCCAACCCCTGGTCGATGAGGGCCAGGGCGTAGTCGAAAAGCTGGTCGAAGTAGTCCGAGGCATAGTGCTCCCGCCCTTCCCACTGGAACCCCAGCCAGGCCACATCCGCTTTGATCGCATCGACATACTCGACCTCCTCCTTGGTGGGATTGGTGTCGTCGAAGCGCAGGTTGCAGGTGCCCTGGTAGGTTTTGGCGATGCCGAAATTGAGACAGATGGACTTGGCATGACCAATGTGGAGATAGCCGTTGGGCTCCGGCGGGAAGCGGGTGGCCACACGCCCCTCGTTCTTATTCTCCTTGAGGTCGTTTTCGATGATGGTTTTGATGAAGTTTGAGGGCGGCGCCGTCTCATTCATGATGCGGGATGCTCCTGCCGTTGCGGTTTGGGTGTTCAGGGGGCTGCGGTGCCCCTTCCGGGTCGCTTTTCGAATCGATTGCCGTGTCGGCGGTACCCATGCCGGGCACGCCCAATCCACTGGTGGCGGCCTACGGACGGTAGGGTTTAAAGGTAGGCGGCCGCTTTGGCTTGGCGGGCATCTCCTCGGCCGTTGTCGGCGAATCCGTGGGATCCGGCGTTGCGTCGTCGCCTGGCGCCGGCTGTTTGGCCGGCGGGTAGCGGCGACGGTCTTTGCCGCTGCGCCGTTCCGGCCCGGTGTAGTTGGCATTCTTGATCCAGCGGCGCTCAAACCCGTGGCGGTCCGGCGGATCGGAGGGGGATTGCCTATCGGTCATGGTGGCTCCTCGCTTATCGGGCGGTGCTGTCCTGCACCACCAGCACACTCAAGTCTTAACGAAGTCCAGGATCGGTCTCAACAAAAAAAGGAGCGACGGCGGATCCGTCACTCCTTTCGCATGATGCTGTAGTGGCTGAGGGACCAGGATTCGAACCTGGACTGGCGGAGTCAGAGTCCGCTGTCCTACCATTAGACGATCCCCCAGCGGAAGCCCTTTTTTTAGCGTAAGCTCGGCGGACGGGTCAAGGGAAAAATGGGCTCTCCAGGCCGTCCGGCGCTATCCCTCCGGCAATGCCGCGATATAGGATAGGGCCGCGGTCAGCCGGGTGATCACGCGTTCGCGCCCCAACACGGCGATGACCTCGAAGATCCCCGGACTGACGGTGGTTCCGGTGAGGGCCACCCGCACCGGCTGGGCGATCTTGCCCAGTTTGAGGCCGGTCTCCGCCATCACCGCGGTGAACACCTGCTCCAGGGCTTTCTCCTCGAAGGATTCAGACGCCTTCAACTTTTCCGTCAGCAGCTGGACCGGTTCCAGGGCGGCGGCCTTGAGGAATTTCTTGGCGGCCTTTTCCTCATAAACAATGGGATCGTTGTAGTAGAAGTGGGCCGCCTGGGCCATCTCCACCAGGGTTTTGCTGCGCGGTTTGAGGGTCTTGATGACGGCCTCCAGGTAGGGGCCGGCTTCTGCGCTGTAGCCTTCCGCTGCCATGAAGGGCAGCAGGTGGGGCACGAGGTCGGCCGCCGCCGAGGCCTGGATGTGATCGCCGTTCAAGGCCTGGAGCTTGTCAGCGTCAAAGATGCCGGCCGACTTGCCGATGCTGTCGAGGCCGAACTTCTCGATCAGCTCCGCCACGGTGAAGAACTCCTGGTCGCCATGGGACCAGCCCAGCCGTACCAAGTAATTGAGTACCGCCTGGGGCAGGAAGCCCATGTCGCGGTAAGCGGTCACCGACATGGCGCCATGGCGCTTGCTGAGACGGGTGCGGTCATTGCCGAGGACCATGGGGACATGGGCGTAGGTGGGCAGTGCGGCCCCCAGGGCGTTGTAGAGCAGGATCTGTTTGGGGGTGTTCATCACGTGATCGTCCCCCCGAATCACGGTGTTGATGCCCATGGTGATGTCGTCGACCACCACCACGAAGTTGTACGTGGGAGTACCGTCGCTGCGGCAGATGATGAAGTCGTCCAGTTCATTGTTCTGGAAGACGATGTTGCCCTTGACCGTGTCGGGAACCACGGTGGTGCCCGTCAACGGCGCCTTGAAGCGGACCACCGCGTCGGTACTGGGCGACAGGTTGCGCTCGCGGCAGGTGCCGTCGTAGCGGGGTTTGTCGCCGCTGGCCTTGGCCCGCTCGCGCATGGCCTCGATCTCTTCGGCCGTGCAGGTGCAGAAGTAGGCATCTCCCGAGGCCACCAGTTGGTCGATGTGGGCCTTGTATAGATCGAAACGCTGGGTCTGGTAGTAGGGGCCGTCGTCCCAGTCGATACCCAGCCACTCCAGCGCTTCGAAGATGGCGTCCACCGAGGCCTGGGTGGATCGCGCCGTATCGGTGTCTTCGATCCGCAGGACCATCTTGCCGCCGGTGTGGCGGGCGTAGAGCCAATTGAAGAGGGCCGTGCGGGCGCCCCCCACATGCAGGTAACCGGTCGGGCTGGGGGGAAACCGGGTGACGATCGTATCAGCCAGAGTATCTGGAGTGTTCGACATATGGCTAGAACTCCTCGCGAGGATTAGGTGTTTCGCATGGCTTCTTGACTTATTTTATAGCTAGTCAAGTCGTACAAGTCGTTGTGACGGTGCAAAATCCGCCGGGAGAGGCTGGTTTCAGCGCGCATATGGTCTCCCTTGCCGGCTGACCCCATTAGCACAATGGGTCATATCGCACAAGCTTCCTCTCCGGGTACGGCCGCCTGTCCAGCGCCTGCAGCGGGGTAGGTGGGCCGGTGATGGATCGGGCGGGTGTATGGCGGCCGTCAGCTGCCAGGAGGAAGTCGGCATTATATCGGGTGGTTAGTTGGTCTATGATCCCGTCCGCCGGCCTCTATCGATGCGGGAGACCCACCTCTCAAAGATCCGCCCCTGCCCTTGGAGAGCGCGCGCCGAAAATCCTTGACATTGGAAATTATTTCAATTACTAGAGGCGTCACGCTTTTTGCAAGGCATGGTTTTCTTATTTTATATAATATATTTCAATAGGTTAGGAGATTACTCATGGCAGTACCCAAAAGAAAGACATCCAAGTCAAAGCGAGATATGCGCCGGACCCACAAGAAGCTCGACGGCCCCAGTCTGACCACCTGTCCCGAGTGCGGCGAAGCGGTTCAGCCCCATCATGCCTGCGCAAGCTGCGGTGCCTACAAGGGGCGCAATGTCATGGAGAGTGACGAAGCCTAGGCCAGCTTGCTTTAGTCTGGATCAGGGCGCCCCGTTTTGGGGGCCCATCGTAGCGAACCCTCTAGTTCAATCGAAGGGCGGACGGCATGGCAACTACCGAACTGACATCGAATTCGGCACCTTACGGGCTGGATGACGACATGCGTGAAATGGTCCTGGAGACGCTGCGGCAATTGCGAACACGTCTCCTGACCCGTGAGAAAATTCTGGCCTGGGATCGCGCGGAAGTGTTCCCCGAGGCGGAGATTCGCGAGCTACTCAGTCCCGATATCGGGCTGCAGCTCCTGTTCATTCCTGAAAAATACGGTGGCATGGGGGGCGGCGCACGGGATTGCTTCGCCGTTACCCGCGAGATGAGCAGGATCTGTCTGGGAGTGGCCACGGCCTTTTTCGCCATCCAGCTGGGCGCCGATCCCATCCTGGTGGGGGCTACCCATGCGCAAAAGCAGAAGTGGTTGGGGGCCATTGCCGAAGGCGAGACCCTGGTGGCCTACGCCGTCACCGAGCCCGGAGCGGGCAGCAACTTGGCCGCCCTCAAAACCAAGGCCGAGCCCATCGCCGACGACGGCGGGACGATCACCCACTACAAGCTCAACGGCGCTAAACAGTTCATCTCCACCGGCGGATATGCAGATCTGCTCACCGTATTGGCCCTGACGCCCGAGGGGCCGACCTTCTTTGTCGTGGAGAAGGGAACCCCCGGCTTCAGTCAGGGCAAGGGGGAGGAGAAGCACGGGATCCGCGCCTCAAACACCTCTCCGTTGACGCTCGACGACGTGGTCGTTCCGGTAGAGAACCTTGTCGGTGGCGTTCCGGGGCAGGGCCTGAAGCAGGCCAACCAGGTGTTCGGCTACACCCGTCTCATGGTGGGTGCCATGGCCCTCGGCGCCGGCGAGGCTGCCTTGGACATCGCCATTCCCTATGCCCAGGAGCGCATCCAGTTCGGCGGCCCGCTCTGCGACAAACAGGGCTATACCCACAAGCTCATCGTTCCCCACAAGGTCAACATGCTGGCCGGCAAGGCGTATCTCGACGAGGTTGCCCTGCGCATCGACAGCGAGACCCGCGATCTGCAGGTGGAGGGCTCCATCGGCAAGCTGTTCGTCACCGAGGCGGCCAATTGGTGCGCTGACGCCTGCATGCAGGCGCTGGGTGGCTACGGCTACATCACCGAGTTCGAGGTGGAGAAGATCAAGCGCGACGTCAAGATCACCTGTATTTATGAGGGCACCAGCGAAATTCAACAGAGCATCATCTCCACCTTCCGCTGGAAGGCCGCGCGCAAGAGCAAGGGCGCCTTCTACGGCGAGATGGCGGCCGAGATGGAGGCCCTGGCCGCCCAGCAGCCAGAGCTGGGGGCCGCCACGCTGGCGCAGGCCGCCAAGGCGATGCAGCTCGCCTTCGATTTCGCCACCGTCCAGCGGCTGACCAAGCAGCAATATCTCATGTTCCGTCTGGCCGATATGACAACGGCCTTGGAAGTGGGCATGGCCCTCACCCGCAAGGCCGCGGCAGCGGCCTCCGCCGGTGATGGGGAGGCGGCGGTGCTGGCCGCCGCCGCACGGCTCTTCAGTGCCGACACGGGCCAGCTGTTCGCCCGCGATCTGCGAACGCTGGCGATGGGCACCGATCTGGTGCCGCCGGAGGCGGGCGCCGCGCTCCTCGAGGCAGCCGGTGCGGTGCAACTGGGATCGGCCGGCAGCGGTATGGTCTCCGATATGGATACCATCGCCGACGCCCTCTTCGGCAGGTCCAGTGCTTCCAAGGGGAGGGCCTAAATGACAGCGACGGATCAAGCAGCCCGCACCATCGTCGTGACCGGCGGCTCCCGCGGGATCGGGCGCGCCATCTGCCAAGCGCTGGCGGCGCCCGGGGCGCACATCTTCGTCAACTTCGCCGCTGCCGGCGAGGCGGCCGAGGAGACGGCCGCACTGGTCCGCCGTGCCGGTGGCAGCGCCACCATCGTCCAGGCCGATGTGGCTCAGCCCGATGCGGTGGCCGCCATGTTCAAGACGGTTTTAGAAGCCACCGGTCGCGTCGATGTGCTCGTCAATAACGCCGGAATCACACGGGACGGCCTGCTGGTTCGCATGAAGCCGGCGGATTGGGGCCGGGTTCTTGAGACCAACCTCGGTGGCGCCTTCCGGTGTATACAGCAGGCGACGAAACCGATGATGAAGCAGCGCTATGGTCGCATCATCAATATCTCGTCAGTGGTGGGCGCCATGGGCAATCCCGGACAGGCCAACTATGTGACGGCCAAAGCGGGCCTGGAGGGACTTACCCGGTCCGTGGCCAAAGAGCTGGCCTCGCGCAATATCACGGTAAACGCCATTGCGCCCGGTTTTATCGAGACGGATATGACCGCCGACCTGGGCGAAAAGGCCAGAGCCGCCATGGTCGACCAGATTCCCCTCAAACGCGCCGGCCGGCCCGAAGACATCGCCGGCGCTGCGGCCTTCCTGGCCGGACCTGCCGCGGATTACATCACAGGCCAGGTGATTCACGTCAGCGGCGGCATGTACATGTAGTCCGATCCAGTCGACAACTCACATCTGCGTATTGTTCACCGGTGGCGGCGGAGTGACCGCCGTCGCCGATATTGAATCGAATCATAGAGCCGAAATTAATCTAGCAGCGCGCCTTTACCCCGGATGCTGCGAAAGGAGAACATCATGTCAGTGGAAGATAAAGTCAAAAAGATCATAGCCGAGAAGTTGAGCGTGGATCTGGAAGAGGTCGTGCCGGAAGCCTCCTTCGTGGATGATCTGGGCGCCGATTCATTGGACCTGGTTGAGCTGATCATGTCCATGGAGGAGGAGTTCGATATCGACATCTCCGATGAGGACGCCGAAAAGCTGGTAACGGTCAAGGATGCCTTTGACTACATTGCCAAGAATTAGGTCAAGTTCCCAGCTTTGATGGTGGTTTCATCGCTGCCGCCCGTCGCGTGCGATCCGGTTGAATCGCAGGAACTGGCGGCCGCGGTCTACTACAGCGGGCGGACGCGCGTCCGCCGACATCGCCCTCGCGGCGAGGAGGGGTTCGTTGGATAGAAGGGTCGTTGTTACAGGTGTTGGATTGGTGACACCCATTGGCATAGGGGTGGCGGATACATGGTCGGGGATCTGCGCCGGCAAATCTGGCATTGGCGAGATCACCCGCTTCGACTGCAGCCAGCATGTCACCAAGATTGCGGGCGAGGTGAAAGGGTTTAAGGCGATCGACTTCATGCCCAAGAAGGACGCCAAACGGACCGAAGAGTTCATCGCCTATGCCGTGGCGGCCTCGCGGATGGCCCTGGAGGACTCGGGGTACACCATCGATGCCGCCAACGCCGAGCGCGTCGGTGTCCTTACCGGCTGTGGGCTGGGCGGTCTCGCCATGCTGGAGCTGACGGCCCGCACCGTGGAAAACAAGGGCCCCAAACGGGCCAGCCCCTTCTTCATCCCCATGCTCATCGGCAACATGGCCCCGGGCATCGTCTCCATCCAATTGGGGGCCAAAGGTCCCAACAAATCGGTGGCCACCGCCTGCGCGGCCGGCGCCCACGCTGTGGGCGACGCCGTCATGTTGATCAAACACGGACACGCCGATGCCATGATCACCGGCGGGGTTGAATCCGTCATCACCCCCACCTGCGTTGCCGGTTTCAACGCCATGAAGGCGTTGTCCACCCGCAACGAAGACCCCCAGAAGGCGTCGCGACCCTTCGACCGCGACCGGGACGGCTTCGTCGTCGGCGAAGGCAGCGGAATTATGATCCTCGAGTCCTTGGAGAGTGCCCTGGAGCGCGGTGCCAAGATCTATGCCGAAATGGTCGGCTACGGGATGAGTGGCGACGCCTATCACATGACATCCCCGCCGCCGGATGGCGAGGGGGCCGTCAATTGCATGCAGGCCGCCATGACGGATGCGGGTATCGCCCCGGGGGACGTCGACTACATCAACGCCCACGGCACCTCGACACCGCTCAACGACCTGTATGAGAGCCGGGCCATCAAAACCGCCTTTGGAGATGCCGCCACTGCGCTGGCGATCAGTTCCACCAAATCGATGACGGGCCACCTCCTGGGTGGCGCCGGCGGCATTGAGACGGTCTTCACCGCTTTATCGGTTTATCACGACATGATTCCGCCGACCATCAACCTGGAGAATCCTGACGAGGAGTGCGATCTGGACTATGTGCCCAATGTGGCCCGCCAGAAAACGGTGACCTACGCCATGACCAACTCTTTTGGTTTCGGTGGCACCAACGCCTCCCTGATCCTGAAGAAGTACGCTGGCGACTGACCGGCACCCGCCTGATGCGAAGGGCCGAACGGGCGCCATTGTCGGGATTCCCCGACGATGGCGCCGGCCATTTTCCCCTTGCCCTGCCATCCGCTTCCATATAAGAAAAAAGGTTACGCTTTTTACCGTCGGCAGGGGTTCAGATCCATACCCGGCAGCGATTTGGGCCCCCGGACTGACCCCTTGACGGCAAAACCTCGTGAGGTGGATCCATGAGTGCACCCGCTGACCCGACGGCGATCATTATCGGCTGCGACCACGGCGCCGTCACCTTGAAGAACATCATTGTCGACTTCCTGCGCTCCCTCGAAATTGAGGTGAACGACGTCGGCACCCATACGACCGACGCGGTGGATTATCCCGACATCGGCAACCAGGTGGCGGGATCCGTCTCCGCTGGCGCCTACCAGCGCGGTATCCTCCTTTGTGGCACCGGTCTGGGCATGTCCATGGTGGCCAACAAGCACCCCCATGTGCGCGCGGCCCTCTGCAACGACCTCTTTTCCGCTCAACTGAGCCGGCTGCACAACGATGCCAACATACTGGTGATGGGGGGGCGGGTGATCGGCGACGTGCTGGCCACTGAAATCGTCAAAGCCTGGTTGCACACGCCCTATGAAGGGGGGCGCCACCAACGCCGCCTGGCGAAATTCGCCCCGCCCCGCAGCGAAACCTAGGGCCGGGGATCACTGGTTTAGCCGTCAACCGGGCGCACGCCGCAGGGCGCCCCGCGCCGCATTGAGGATGGACACCATGCAAAACCCAACCAAAGCACCCAACGGCTCCCAGCGAACTGCCGCCGTCGATCCCGAGATCGCCGCCGTCGATCCCGAGATCGCCGCCATCATCGCCGCCGAGACGGAGCGACAGCAATCCCACCTCGAGCTGATCGCTTCCGAAAATGTCGCCAGCCCGGCCGTCATGGCCGCCCAAGGGAGCGTTCTGACCAACAAGTATGCCGAGGGATATCCGGACAAACGCTACTATGGGGGGTGCGAGTGTGTCGATCGGGCGGAACAGCTGGCCATTGACCGCGCCCAAACCCTCTTTGGCGCCGACTATGCCAATGTGCAGCCGCACTCGGGCTCCCAGGCCAATATGGCCGTCTATTTTGCCCTGCTCTCGCCCGGCGACACCGTCATGGGGATGGATCTGGCCCATGGGGGGCACCTCACCCATGGCAGCCCAGTCAGCTTCTCCGGAAAGTTCTACAACTTCATCCACTATGGCGTTGACCGCGATACGGGCCGCATCGACTACGAAGCTCTGGCCCGCCAGGCGGAAGCCGAGCGGCCCGCCATGATCGTGGCCGGCGCATCGGCCTATCCCCGGATCATCGATTTTGAGGCCTTCGGTGCCATCGCCCGCTCCGTTGGCGCCCTATTCATGGTGGATATGGCCCACATCGCCGGCTTGGTCGCCGCCGGTGTCCATCCGTCGCCGGTCCCCTACGCGGATGTGGTCACCTCCACCACCCACAAGACCCTGCGGGGGCCCCGCGGGGGCTTGATTCTGGCCAAGGGCGCCCACGCCGCCAAGCTGCGCAGCGTGGTATTTCCCGGCATTCAGGGCGGACCCCTGATGCACACCATCGCCGCCAAGGCGGTTGCATTCAAGGAGGCTGAGAGCGACGACTTCAAGCAATACCAGGTGCAAACCGTGACCAACGCCAAAGCCCTGGCCGAGGTGCTGGTGCGCCAACGCGTGGCGCTGGTGTCCGGCGGCACCGACAATCACATGATGCTGGCCGATCTGAGCAGCCTCGGGATCACCGGCAAGGAGGCCGAGGCGGTGCTGGGGCGGGCGGGCATGACGGTCAACAAGAACGCCGTCCCCTTCGATACCCGCGGCCCCGCGGTGACCAGCGGCATCCGCCTCGGGACACCCTATGTGACCTCCCGCGGAATGGGCACGGACCAGATGCGGCGCATCGGTGAACTGATGGTGGACACCTTGCGCCAGCCGAACGATGCGGCCCGGATCAACGCCACCCGCGAAGCGGTGCGCGCGCTGTGCAGCGAGTTCCCCCTCTATCGGTAGGTGGAAAGGCGACCAGTGGTGACGGACAAAACCCGCAAGCGCAGCGATTATCTCAGTTGGGACGAGTATTTCATGGCCGTGGCCCTGTTGTCGGCCCAGCGCAGTAAGGATCCCAACACCCAAGTGGGCGCCTGCATCGTCAATGCCGAAAAGAAGATCGTTGGCGTGGGGTACAATGGCTTTCCCATCGGCTGCTCAGACGAGATCCTGCCCTGGGGCCGTAGCGGCGACCTCCTCGACACCAAGTATCCCTACGTCTGCCACGCCGAATTGAATGCCATCCTCAACAGCATCCCCGGCAGCCTTGCCGGTTGCGCCATCTACACGGCGCTCTTTCCCTGTAACGAGTGTGCCAAGGTGATCATTCAATCGGGTATCCGCGAGGTGGTCTACCTGTCAAACAAGTACGCCGAGAGTGATTCGGTCAGAGCCGCCAAGATCATGTTCGATCAGGTGGGCGTGCACTGCCGGCGTATCACAGTGGCCCGCAGTCGGATAGAGGTGAATTTCAACGTCTAACTGAAGGTCGACATACGGCATTGGCCGGCGGCGCAGCGTGGTTGCGGTTGTGCGGAGCACGGAAAGTGAGACCAAGGATCTGAATTCAGCCAGGGGGGGCAGCATGAAGTGTCCGTTTTGCGGCGTCATGGACAACAAGGTGATCGATTCACGGGTCAGCAAGGACGGGGAGGCGATACGGCGCCGGCGCGAATGCATGGACTGCAACCACCGCTTCACCACCTACGAGCAGATCGAGGAGATCCCCATTATGATCGTCAAGAAGGACGGTCGCCGGGAGGTGTTCAACCGTGATAAAGTCAGCGCCGGTATCCGGCGGGCATGTGAGAAGCTGGACATCAGCATGAACACCATCGACGCCATCATCGACGACCTGGAGCGGTCTCTACGGGAGACTGGCGAGAAGGAGATCCCCTCCTACGTCATCGGTGAGCAGGTGATGCAGAAGCTCCACGATTTAAACGACATCGCATATGTGCGCTTCGCTTCGGTCTACCGGGAGTTCAAGGACGTCAACGATTTTGTGGACGAGCTCAAGCGCATGCTCAACACTGGCGCCAAGAAGGACAGCCCCGATCATGGGTGAACCGGACAGCGGCAAATCGGATCACAACAGACAGGACCAGGCCTACATGGAGCTGGCCTTGGAGCTGGCCGCCCAGGGGCGGGGATTCACCTCGCCCAACCCCATGGTGGGTGCCGTGGTGGTCAAGGATGGCACCATTGTCGGCCGAGGCTACCATGAGCGGGTGGGGGAGGCCCACGCTGAAGTGAACGCTCTCGATGCGGCCGGAGACGCCGCCCGGGGGGGCACGCTCTACGTTACACTGGAGCCCTGCAACCATACCGGCCGCACGCCCCCCTGCACCCAACGCGTATTGGCGGCCGGGATTCAGCGGGTAGTGGTGGCGATGCCGGATCCCAATCCGGACGTCACCGGGGGCGGGTGCCAGGCATTGCGGGCCGAAGGCGTGGAGGTGGTTACCGGCGTTTGTGCGGCGGAAGCCCAGCTGCTCAACGAGGTATTCGTCAAGTACATCCGCACCAAACGCCCCTTCGTACTCCTCAAGTGTGCCATGACCCTCGACGGTCAGCTGGCCACGCGCAGCGGGGACAGCAAGTGGGTCACCGGTCCGGCCGCGCGCGCCGCGGTCCATGAATTGCGCCATCACCTGGATGCCATCATGGTGGGGCGAGGCACCGTCGCGGCCGACGACCCGCGCCTGACCACCCGCCGCACAGCCGGGGCGGATGGTGCGGCGCCCCCGGCCCGCGACCCGGCCCGCGTGGTCCTCGATTCGCGACTCCGCATCGATCCGGCTGCCCGCGTTCTGCAGAAGGGGTCGGCGGCGACCACCTTTCTCATCCACGGCCCGGACGCGGACGCGGACCGCCGCAACCATATGACGAACCGAGGCGTGCGACTGATCGAGGTGCCGCCAGGAGATGGTGGCCTCGACCTCTCGGCGGTGATGAGGGCTCTCGGTGCCGCCGGTATTACGAGCATCCTCCTGGAGGGCGGCGGCCATGTGATCGCCTCGGCCCTGCAGGCCAAGCTGGTGGACAAGGTCAACCTCTTCTTCGCTCCCAAGCTGCTGGGTGGCAATGACGGGGTGCCCATGTGCGCGGGCGCGGGGCCCGAAAAGATGGCCGACGCGCTCGCGCTGGACCGGGTACGGGTGGCCTGCTATGGACCCGATGTGATGATAGAGGGCTATCTGCGCTGACCAAAGTCTCGGGCGGTGGGCGGGTTTGCCGACAGATGCGGACATTGACGCCGGAGATGGGCGCGTCCGTCCAGCCCCTTGTGGATGGGATGAACTTGGCTCCGGCGGCGCTGTTTTCGACACTATTTTCTCCATCCGGGGGCCCCTCGCCGATCTGCCGACGCCGCTTGGTCAACAGCGGCGGATTCTGGATGGACACACAATTGTGGAACGCTTATGTTTACAGGCATCATTGAAGGGTTGGGGACCGTCGTCAGCGTTGTCCCGGGTCAGCAGGGCCAGGCCCTAACCATTGGGGCGGACTTCGACCTCACGGGAACCAAGCTGGGGGACAGCATCGCCGTCGACGGCGCCTGTCTGACTGCCGTAAAGTTGTCGGGGCGCCAGTTCACCGCAGATGTCTCACCGGAGAGCCTGCGACGAACCACCTTGGGGGACCTGCGCTCTGGTGGACGGGTCAATCTGGAGCGGGCCCTGCGACTGGGTGACCGACTGGATGGACATCTGGTGTCCGGTCATATCGACGGTATCGGCCGGGTCAATGAACGCCGTCGGGAGGGCAACGCCATCATCATCCGAATCGACGTTCCCAAAACGCTGTCGCGTTACATGATCGAGAAGGGGTCGGTGGCGGTGGCCGGTGCCAGCCTGACCATCAACCGCTGCGACGATGCCGGCTTCGACGTGAGCATTATTCCCCACACGGCCCATCTCACCACCGTCGGCACAAGCCGAGTGGGAACGCGGGTCAACATCGAGACGGACATGATCGGCAAGTACGTCGAGAAATTCGTCCTGAAAGGCCGTGAGAGATCGGATTCCGCTCATGAGGAGGGCGCTTCGGGCGGGGTCGACCTCCAATTTCTGCACAAGACCGGTTTTCTGTGATACGTCGGTCGGCGTGAATTATGCGATTTAAGCGGCATCCGCGCGGTGCCTTTGTGACCGAATCTGCAGTCGACAGGAATCGTGTCGGCCTTACCTAGCGGGGAGAAGCCCGCCGTATACAAGGAGAGCTCCACACCATGCCACGCATCAGCATTAAACAGGCGATCGACGACATCAAGGCCGGCAAGATGGTTATCCTGGTGGACGACGAGGATCGTGAAAACGAGGGGGATCTGACCATTGCTGCCGAAATGGCCACACCCGAAGTGATCAACTTCATGGCCAAATACGGCCGCGGGCTCATCTGCCTGACCCTCACCGGTGAGAAGTGCGACGACCTCGATCTGCCCCTCATGGTCCGTAACAATACCTCCCCTTTCGAGACCGGTTTCACCGTCTCCATCGAAGCCCGTTGCGGCGTGACCACCGGCATCTCGGCCCATGACCGGGCCACCACCATCCGGACCGCCATCGCCGACGACGCCAAAGCCACCGACCTGGTGCGTCCCGGGCACATCTTCCCCCTGCGCGCCCGCGACGGCGGGGTGATGGTGCGGGTGGGACAGACCGAGGGTTCCGTGGATCTGGCGCGTCTGGCCGGGTTGAAACCCTTTGGCGTGATCTGCGAGATCATGGATGACGACGGCACCATGGCCCGAATGCCGTCCCTTCAAAAATTCAGCGAAAAGCACGACATCGGCATCTGCACCATCGCCGACCTGGTGGAGTACCGGATCCACAACGAGAGTTTCGTTCATCGCGCCGCCGAGACCATCATTCCCACGGCGTTCGGGGGTGATTTTCAGATGATCGCCTTCGAGAACGACGTGGATGAACTGACCCACATCGCCCTGGTCAAAGGTGAGATCGATCCGGAAAAACCGGTCCTGGTGCGGGTTCACTCCGAGTGTATGACGGGTGACATCTTCGGGTCGATGCGCTGCGATTGCGGGGATCAGCTCCACCAGGCAATGGGGATGATCGACGCTGTAGGGCAGGGCGTCATTCTCTATCTGCGTCAGGAGGGGCGCGGGATCGGCCTCATCAACAAGCTCAAGGCCTACGAACTGCAACGCACCTGCGGTTTGGATACCGTCGAGGCCAACCTCAGGCTGGGGTTCAAGGAGGACATGCGCGATTATGGCATTGGGGCCCAGATGCTGCGGGACATCGGGGTTCGTCAGATGCGGCTCCTCACCAATAATCCCAAGAAGATGGTGGGGCTCGAGGGATATGGTCTGAGCATCGTTGAGCAGGTCGCCCTGGAGGGCAACACCAATGAGCACAACCGCTGCTACCTGGAATGCAAAAAACTCAAGATGGGGCATTTGCTCAACCTGGATTGAGCGGCTGCGTCCGAGCGGCGGTGGACCAATGCGCCGGGAACGGCAGTGGCGGCTATCAGGCGCGTCGCTGAATTCACCGGAGACGAATTTCCAAGCATCAATGCAATCAACCATCCACCGGCTAACGGGCAAACCGATTCGACAATGCCCGGGTACCACATATTAGTGCGATGGATGAACACGCCCGAATTTGAGGAGGAGAATACTCATGACGAACATCATCGAGGCGCCACTGCAGGCCGACGGCAAACGATTTGCCATTGTGGTCAGCCGGTTCAACGACTTCATCACCGACCGCCTTGTGGGAGGCGCCCTGGACGCACTGACGCGCAGCGGTGCTCAGGCCGACGACATTGACGTGGTCAAGGTCCCCGGCGCCTTTGAGATCCCCCTGGCTGCCCGCAAGCTGGTAGACAAAGGCGCGCATGCGGCCGTCATCTGTCTGGGCGCCGTTATTCGGGGCGCTACGCCGCACTTCGACTACGTGTCGGCCGAGGTCTCCAAAGGGGTCGCCCAGGTGGGCCTGGAGGCGGGCCTGCCGGTGATTTTCGGTGTGGTGACCACCGACACGATTGAGCAGGCCATCGAACGGGCCGGAACAAAGGCTGGCAACAAGGGCTGGGAGGCGGCGATCGCCGCCATCGAGATGGCCAACCTGATGGAGGTGGTGGACAACCTCTAACCATGGGAACACGACGACGCGCACGGGAACTGGCCATGCAGGCCTTGTTCCATTTGGATATGCAGAGAGAGGAGAGCGCCGCCAAGGGCGATACCGGCGGTGCGGCCTCGCTAGACTCGGAAGAGCCAATCGATCTGTACTGCCGCAACTTCCCGCCATCCAAAAAAGCCCACCCCTTCTTCACCCTGATCGTCGAAGGGGTTCGCCGCACCCGCGCCGAGATTGATGCGGTGGTGGAGCGCTACTCCAACAATTGGAAGATCACCCGCATGTCGTGCGTGGATCGCAACGTCCTGCGGGTGGCCGTGTTTGAACTCCTGTATTGTGACGACATTCCGGCCAAGGTGTCCATCAACGAGGCGATCGATGTGGGTAAAAAATATGGCACGGATGAGTCCGGCGCCTTCATCAACGGCATCCTCGACAGTATCCGCATCGCCATGGCGGCGGGGGAGGTGACCGGCAGCACCGACCTGATCCGGGCCGTGCGCCAGATAAAGGTGGCCGCTTTGAGCGAGGACGAGCAGTGATCGATAGTGTTTTCCGGCAGACTGTTACGCAAGGAGATTACCTGTGCTGATTCGAACATTGACATTGGGGCCGATTCAGGCCAATTGCTTCATCCTGGGATGTGAACAGACCCGTGAGGCCGTGGTCATCGATCCTGGCGACGAAGGGGACCGCATCCTCATGACCCTGGCCAACGACAAGCTGACGGTCAAGGCCATCGTAAACACCCATGGTCATTTCGACCATGTCGGCGCCAACAGCGAGATGAAAAACGCCACCGGTGCGCCGTTGATGATTCACACCAAAGACGCCCCCATGCTCGGGCAGCTATCTCAGCATGCCGCTGCATGGGGCCTCAAGGCGGAGGATTCCCCCGCCGCCGACCGAGAATTGGCCGACGGCGACGAGATCGCCGTGGGCCAGGAGATTCGGCTCAAGGTGCTGCACACCCCCGGACACACCCTGGGCGGTATCTCCCTCTACAGCGAAACCCCCGCCGCCGTCTTCGTGGGGGATACCCTTTTCGCCGGATCTATCGGTCGGACCGACTTTCCGGGCGGCGACTACAACACCCTCATCGCCAGCATCCACTCCAAACTCTTCACCCTGCCCGATGAGGTGACGGTCTACCCCGGCCACATGCACGAGACCACCATCGGCCAGGAGCGAAGCACCAACCCCTTTTGTCGAATGTAGCGCTTCACGGCAGAACCGAATAGCGCGCAGCTGCAGACGCCATCCATTTGTGATGGACGCCATCCATCCGTGATGGCGTCTGTGCTGGGCGCCGGCCGGCGCCACTCACAGCGGGGCCGGTGAAATCCTGACGACGACCTCACTCAGTACAATCGGCGATGAAGGCCTTGAGCTGGTGCCGCTGCCGTCGGGTGAGCCGACCAAAGCGCACGCTCTGGCGCTTTACGCACTTGTTGCGGAACATCACCTCCCCGGTTTCCACATCGGAAACCGTCTCGAAGGCGATCTCCTTGAGGCAGACCCGGTCGCGATCGACCAGGGAGAGCTCGCGGAAGCCCCGATCGATTTGGCGACCTTTGTCCTCGTAGTAAAAGGAGAGGCCCCCCATGCTGATATCGTTGATTTGCCGTTTGGATAGCGAGTGCCCGTAGACCACATAGACCCCGTCCTTGGCACTATGCCGCTTCTGTTTGCGGATCTGGAGTTTCAGCAGTCGCTTGATGAGCATGCCGCACCCTCTTTCTATTGAATATGGAAGCTGGCCGGCGCCAGACGCCGTGCAAGTGGTGCTGCAACTCAGCCACCGATGTGCGCCGGTAGTTGGGGGGCTCTTGGAGGCCCCCTGCTGGGGTGCTTTTCATAACAGCTAAAAGTGTACCAACCCGAGTCACCGAATGAAGGCAGCGGCTTACGGCCGGTGCCTGCGGGACGATGGGGACGGCGCGGCGATGGGGACGCCCCGCTGGTGGGCGAAATCGCCTAAGCGTGGGGGGAATGACCCGGGCGTGTGGCGCGGGATGGCGGCCGAACCAGGCGCTTGAGTGTCGAGGAGCTGATTTACAGGATGGGATTCAGCAGGACCTCGGGCCCGGCATCACTGTTCTGAATCGCAAGCCGCTTGAGAATGTCGTAGTACAATTGGATTTGGCGGACATAGGCCACCGGCTCCTCACCACGACAGAAGCCGTAGCGGCTGTTGCGGTAGAAGGCTTTCTGGCTGAGAAGCGGCAGGGTTTGCCTGAGGGCGGCCCAACTATTGGGATCCTCACCCCGATCGCGGGTAAGATCGCGGGCGTCCTGGATGTGGCCCATGCCGATATTGTAGGCGGCCAGGGCGATCCAGAGGCGGTCGTCACCATCGATCTCCCGATAGTGGTCGTAGAGATTCTTGAGGTGACGCACGCCGGCGGGGATGTTCTGCTCGGGGGCATAGATGTCGGTGACCCCAAGGCTCTTGGCGGTGGACCGGGTGAGCTGCATGAGGCCATAGGCACCGGCATGGCTGCGGGCCCAGACCCGCAAATGGGACTCCTGATAAATCTGGGCGGCGATGAGGCGCCAGTCGAAGCCGAATTCATCAGCGGCCGCCTGGATGATGGCCTCAAACTTGGGCAATCGAGAGGTGATGCGGCGATGATAGGTGCGCAGATCGACATAGTCGAAGCGGCTGACATCCCCGTAATAGCGTTCGTAAATCTCCTTGAAACGGCCGTCGGACTGAATTTTCCGAAGGAAGCGGTTGATTTCTGCCGCCAGCTCGCGGGCCTTGGGGTGGACACCCCAGGCCAGACCCTGATGTCCACTCACGGCAGTTGAGATAACGATCTGCGGGTAGTAGCGTCGGTTTAGCAGGGCGATGTTGTCATCGGCGACGGTGAAGGCGATCTCGCGAAGGGCCACCCGACGAATCAACTCCTCGGTGGGGACGTTGGGGGCCAGGATGATGCGGTAGGCATGGCCCTCCCGCTGGAGCAGTTGAAGGCGTTCCTGGTAGGAGGTGCCTTCGCGAACGTGGATAGCCCCCTCTCCAATCTCCTCGAAGGTGTTGATATGGACATTGTCGCGATGGACGATGAGGTGCTGACGGATGGTCATATAGCTGTCCGAGAAGCGGATCTGCTTCCCGCGGGCCGCGGTGGCGGTCATGCTGGCGGCGATGAGGGCGCTTTTTCCCGAGAGGACCTCGGGGATCAGATCGCTCCACTGATCGGCGATCTTTATCCGCAGACGAACGCCCAAGTGGTCGGCGAAGGCCTTGGCCAGCTCGTATTCGAAGCCCATCTCCTCGTCGCGGTAGACATAGTAACAATTGGCGTTGTTGCGGGTGACGACGACGAGCTCACCAGATTTGCGAATTTGATGAAGGCTCTGGTAGGGCGCCATCCACTCGCAACTGGTCGATCCCAGGTAGAGAAGCAGAACAAGGGCGAGCAGGGAAACGCGTCTGTGCCTGGCCAGGCAGGGCAGTGGCAGCACCGACCGGTGATCGGGGGGTGCTGCGGATATGGTGCTGGGTTTGGACATGTGAGGCGTCACTATCATGGCCGCGGGAGATCCACGGCGTCCCGTAGCCTTAACATGAGGATCCGCCCCGGTTCAAGGGGGCCCACCCCTGCCATCCGCACGGTGAACCGGCCCTGCGGCCTGATTTCCAATTGTGTTTACGATGCGGATAAAGTATAAATTTTAATTTCGCGGCAAGCATTCACCTCTACAGGGCCGGGCGTCGGCGCCGTCGCTCGGCGGCACCGAGCCGATACCCTCGACAATGCGGGACCGATGGGTTTTTCAATCAAACGCAGACAGACGCGTCAGCTTTCGGTTGGTGGCGTGACCGTTGGGGCTGCTGCACCAATCCGCGTGCAGTCCATGACCAACACCAAGACCCACGACGTGGCCGCAACCGTGGCGCAAATTCGACGTCTGGAGGAAGCCGGCTGCGAGATCGTCCGCGTGGCCGTTCCCGATATGCCCGCCGCCCAGGCCATCCAGGCCATCAAAGCTCAGATTCAGATCCCCGTCATCGCAGACATCCACTTCGACCATCGCCTGGCCGTGGCAGCTGCCCGGGCCGGGGCAGACGGGCTGCGCATCAATCCCGGCAACATCGGCAGTGATCGTAAGGTGCGCGCCGTGGTGGATATCGCCAAAGAGCGTGGTCTGCCCATTCGAATCGGCGTAAACGCCGGCTCCCTGGAAAAGGCGCTCTTGGATGAGAACGGGCATGCCACCGCCCAGGGCATGGTGACCAGCGCGCTGCGCCACGTGAAGCTCCTCGAGCGTCACGGTTTTGATCAGATCAAGGTGTCCCTCAAGGCCTCGGATGTGCCCCGCACCATCGAGGCCTACCGCCTGATGGCCGAGAGCACCGATCTGCCCCTCCATGTTGGGGTCACCGAGGCGGGTACCCTCATATCGGGCTGCGTAAAATCGGCATTGGGGATCGGCATGTTGCTGGCGGAAGGGATCGGAGACACCATCCGGGTCTCCCTCACCCGCGATCCCGTTGAGGAGGTGCGGGTGGCCTATGAGATCTTGCGCAGCCTGGGCTTGCGGCAGCGGGGCCCGGAAATCATCTCCTGCCCCACCTGTGGGCGCTGCGATATCGATCTTTTCAAGGTGGTCGAAGTGGTGGAGCAGGAGGTCCTGAAGCGCAAGATTCCCATCAAATTGGCCGTCATGGGATGCGTGGTGAACGGTCCCGGGGAGGCCCGCGAAGCGGATATCGGCATTGCCGGCGGAGCTGGTTTGGGTATCCTCTTCCGAAAGGGCGAGGTGGTCCGCAAGGTGCCGCAGGCGGATCTGGTCGCCACCTTGCTGGAGGAGATCGATCGACTGGAAGCGGAACTGACATCGGATCCGGCGGCGGAGCCGACCTCGACGTCGACCATTACAGCTTCAAATGGAGAGTAGGTGACATGGCAAAAGCGGTCAAGACGGCAATCACACCAACCCGTCAAGCGGATTATCCCGAGTGGTATCAGCAGGTCATCAGCGCCTCCGAGATGGCGGAGCGCTCGCCGGTGCGCGGCTGTATGGTGATCAAACCATGGGGCTACGCCCTGTGGGAGAACATCCAGTTTCAGATGGATGAACGGTTCAAGGAGACGGGCGTCCGCAACGCCTATTTTCCCCTTTTCATCCCATTGCACTTTCTGGAGAAAGAGGCTGAACACGTGGAGGGTTTCGCCAAGGAGTGCGCCGTGGTGACCCACCACCGTCTCGAACAGAGCGGCGACGGTCTGGTGCCCGGGGGCGAACTCACCGAGCCGCTTGTCGTGCGACCCACCTCGGAGACCATCATCGGCGACAGCTTCGCCAAATGGGTGTCCAGTTATCGCGACCTGCCGCTGCTCATCAACCAGTGGGCCAACGTGGTGCGCTGGGAGATGCGCACACGCCTCTTCCTGCGCACCAGCGAGTTCCTCTGGCAGGAGGGGCACACCGCCCATGCCACCGCCGAGGAGGCGACCGAGCGGACGAAAATGATGCTTGATGTTTACGCCGACATCGCTGAGAACTATCTTGCCATTCCGGTTATCAAGGGACGCAAATCGGCCTTGGAGCGCTTTCCAGGCGCGGTGGACACCCTCTGCATCGAGGCGATGATGCAGGACCGCAAGGCCCTTCAGGCGGGTACAAGCCACTTCCTGGGACAGAATTTTGCCAAGGCGTCCAATATCAAATTCCAGACCGATCAGGAGGGTGAGGCCTTCGCCTGGACGACCTCTTGGGGAACATCTACCCGTCTGGTCGGGGGGCTCATCATGACCCACGGCGATGACGACGGGGTCATCATGCCGCCCCGCATCGCCCCCGCCCAGGTGGTCCTGCTGCCCATCTACCGCAAACCCGATGAACGCTCGGCGGTGATGGCGTACACCGCGAAACTGGCTGCCGACCTGCGCCGGATCCGCTACGCCGGTCGTCGCGTGACGGTGGAGGTGGATGATCGTGACATCGGCGGCACACGCAATTGGGACTGGATCAAGAAGGGTATTCCCCTGCGGGTGGAGATCGGACCGCGCGATATCGCCGCCGACGCCGTTTTCGTGGGGCGCCGGGACAAAACCCCGCGGGACAAGACCTCTCTGGCACGCAGCGCTTTCCTCGAAGGGTTCACGGCGCTGCTGGATGAGATTCAGGCCACTTTGTTCCAGCGGGCCAGTGATCTCCGTGACGCCCACAGCCGTCAGATCGACGATCGATCTGAATTCGATCGTTTCTTCACCCCGCGAAATCCCGATAAACCGGAGATCCATGGGGGATTTGCACACGCCCATTGGTGCGGTGAGGATGCCTGTGAGGAGCGGATCAAAAGCGACTTATCGGTGACCCTGCGTTGCCTGCCCTTGGAGGGGCCCAAGGAGACAGGCGCCTGTATCTGCTGCGGCAGATCCAGTGAACGGCGCGCCATCTTCGCCAAGGCCTATTGAACCCGCGGTCGGTGGCGCCGGCCGGACCCAGCTGCATGGTGGGGCCATGATACGTATCACCGACATTCTCGACAAGATGGTCGAGTACAATTCGGAGGCCGATCTGGACGTGGTCGACCGGGCCTATGTTTACTCGGCCCGTGTCCACGACGGCCAGGTGCGTCTCTCCGGCGAGCCCTACCTCAGTCATCCGCTCGAGGTTGCCGGTATCCTGGCGGACATGAAACTGGACCCCGTCAGCGTGGCGGCCGGTCTGCTGCACGATGTGATCGAGGACACCCATGCTTCCGAAGAGGAGTTGACGGAGATCTTCGGCAAGGAGGTGACCCACATCGTCAACGGGGTGACCAAACTCTCGACCCTGCCCTTCGCCAACAACGCCCAGGCCCGCGAAGCGGAGAGTATCCGCAAAATGATCCTGGCGATGGCCGATGACATCCGGGTCATCTTGATCAAATTGGCCGACCGTCTGCACAATATGCGAACCCTGCAGTACCATCACAATGAGGAGAAGAAGCGTAAAATCGCCCGCGAAACCCTGGACATTTACGCCCCCATCGCCTCCCGCCTGGGGATCTACTGGATCAAGAAAGAGCTGGAGAACATCTCCTTCCGGTACATGGAACCCGAGAAGTTTACCGAGATCGAGTCCCTCGTCGCCAAAGAGAAAGAGGAGCGTGAGGAGTATGTCGCGACGGTAAAGAGCTATATCGAGCAGAAGATGGAGGAGAACGGCCTGCCCTGTCTGGTGCTTGGTCGGTTCAAGCACTTCTTCAGTATTCACCAGAAGATGCTGTCCCAGAACCTCAGCTTCGAAGAAGTTTACGACATTATCGCGTTCCGCATCATCCTCGACACCGTCCCCCATTGCTACGAGGCACTGGGCGTTATCCACAGCCTCTGGCGGCCCATCGCCCAGAAATTCAAAGACTACATCGGCATGCCCAAGCCCAATATGTACCAAAGTCTGCACACCACGGTGATCGGGCTGTACGGGGAACGCATCGAGATCCAGATTCGCACCCACGAGATGGACCGGGTGGCCAAGTCCGGCATCGCCGCCCACTGGAGCTACAAGGAGGGTGTCAGGGGAGACGAGAATCTCAACCGCACCATTAGTTGGGTACAAAATCTGGTTGAGAACCAGGAGAATTTCCAGGATCCGGCCGAGTTCCTGGAAAATGTGCGCATCGATCTGTTTCCCGATGAGGTATACGTGTTTACGCCGCATGGAGAGGTGAAGTCGCTGCCCAAGGGGGCCACACCGGTGGATTTCGCCTACCTGATCCACACCGAAGTGGGCAACCAGTGCACTGGCGCCAAGGTTAACGGCCGCATGGTGCCCCTCAAGTATGAGCTGCAGACGGGTGAGATTGTCGAGATCATCACCACCAAAGGCCACCACCCCAGCAAGGACTGGATCAGTTTCGTTAAAACCGTCAAGGCGCGCTCCAAAGTGCGTCAGTGGATCAAGATCCAGGAGAAGGAGCGCAGCCTCAGTCTGGGGCGGGAGATGTGCGAAAAGGAGTTTCGCAAGTACCGCCTGAATTTCAACACCCTGGTCAAATCGGACGAGATGGAAAAGGCGGTCCGCCATTTCGGGTTCAAGACGGTCGACGACCTCATCGCCAGCGTGGGCTACGGCAAGATCACCCCGCTTCAGATCATCCGGCGCATCAAACCCAAGTCGGAGGAGACGCCGGACGCCAATCTACTCGACAAGATTATCGACAAGGTCCGCAAGAAAAAGGAGAAGGGCGGCGTCACCGTCAAGGGCTTGGACGATATACTGGTGCGGTTCGGCAAGTGCTGCCAGCCTGTGCCCGGCGACAATATCACTGGCTACATCACCCAGGGGCAGGGCGTGACCATCCACCGCACCAATTGTGTCAACGCTTTGCAGATGAATCCCGAGCGGCAGATCGAGGTGGCCTGGGACGACGGCATCGGAGACACCTACCCTGTCCGCATCGTGGTGCGCTCCATGGATCGCGTGGGGCTTCTGGCCGATATTGCGGGCGTGATCAGCAAGATCGGCGCGAACATTATCTCCGCCAACACCGAGGTACACGACGACAAGACCGTGGACGGCTTCTTTACCATACTCGTGGGCAATACAGAGCACCTCGGCCGTTTGACTTCCGCCATGCGCAAGGTGAAGGGGGTGCTGAAGGTGCGCCGGTTGAGCTGACACTTCCGGGTCGCTAAGCGCCATCAGCGCGCCGCCGATTCGTGAAGAGGCCTTCGTCGCGCAACCATTGCCATCCACCGTCAACACCGATCGAAGGGCGCTGTCTCCAGCGCCGAGAAGCGGTCGGGCAAGCGTGGCCAACCCAAGGCACCTACCGCCCCCCCTTTTGGATACCCGAGCTCAAACGACGCAGGGCCTTTGCTGCCCATTGTGGGACAGGCAAAGGCCCTGTGCACGATCGCTGCATTCACGCGCCTTGCTGAACGCTTGCGGTTCGGATGGATGCGGTGGTGTGGGTTAGGGTGCTTTGACCACGTGGCCCGATTTGATGCAGTTGGTGCAGACAACCATCTTTTTCACACGACCGCCGTGTTTGGCCCGGACGCTCTGGAGATTGGGGTTGAAGCGACGCTTGGTGACATTGTGAGCATGACTCACATTGCAGCCAACCATCGGTTTTTTTCCGCAGATTTCACATACTTTTGACATGATTTACTCCTGTAAGGCCTCGTTCGCGCATGCGGGATGCGACGGCATGCATGATGCGGTCGTCGGGGCAGCGCCTTTCTATCCTGAAATCCGTTGGGACGCCGGTGACTGCGAGCGCTGGATGCCGTATGTCGCAGCTCCTACCGTGGCGGTCGGACACGAAAACAAACCTCCATAGCGAATCGTGGCCGCTTTGTAAATGGTTTTGTGCAAACCGCCGATCAGCCCTCCTGCTCGACGGGCTGATCGGAGGCCACTGGCGCCTCCTTGTCCGCCGCCGGGGTTCCGGGTTTTTTCGATACGTCCGAAGCCTGGGCGGCTTCACGGGCAATCATCGCCTCGCAATTGGCGATATAGTTGAGAGCCTTGGCGTGCAGCCCCACATCGGGGTACTGGGTCACCACGCTTCGGAAGCGCTCCAGGGCCGCCTTGAAGTGTTTGCTTTTGTAGTAGTGCATCCCCACGTAGAAATCGTGCCCCGCCAGGCTCTGCAGACTGTGGTGGATGTAGTTGTTGGCGCTGTGCGCATAGGCATCGTCGGGAAACTGCTGCTGCAGGCGGTTGAAGGTATCGAGGGCTTTTTGAGCGGCGGACTGGTCTCGATCCACCGTATCGATGCGGTTGAAGTGACACAGGCCGATTCGATAGATGACATACGGGATCGCCTCGTTGCGGGGATGGAGCTGTTCGAACTCCTCGTAGGCGAACACCGCCTCCTCGTAGTTGCCCAGTTCGAAATGGGCGTCGGCGATTTTCAGCTCCGCCAGAATGGCGTATTTGCTAAAGGGGTACCAGTCGCGCAACTGCTCGAACGCCTCGATGGCGTCGTCGTAGTCGCCGGCGTTGAAGGCCTCCACGCCCTCCTCGATCAAGACGTCTGCCGGCTTCTCCTCTTTCTCCTGCAGCCAGGCGCAGGCGTTGAGCAGCATGAGGGCGGCCACGCAGATGAGCCATCTTCTCTTCATTGGGATAGATCCTCGGTGAAGTCACGGTAGCATATACAACAGGCGGTGTAGCAGATCCCTGCTCTCACCGCCTGTTGTGGATGTCAATGGTGCGTCGGCTATGGGTGACCTTGAAAGTGGTTATAACATGTTGCCCAGGGCTTCTTCGAGCTTGGTGCGCGCCACCATGCCCGTGATCTGATCGACCACCTGGCCATCCTTGAAAAAGATCAGGGTGGGAATCGCCTTGATGCCGTATTTGCCCGGCGTTACTGGATTGTCGTCTACGTTGCACTTGGCGAACTTGATGCGGTCGCCATACTCGCCTGCCAGTTCCTCTACCACCGGTCCGATCGCTTTGCAGGGACCGCACCAGGGGGCCCAGAAGTCGACCATCACCGGTTTGTCTGACTGGATGATATCGGCCTCGAAGCCATTGTCATCGACATCCATGATTCCTTCAGCCATGCGTATATTCCTTTCGTCTGGGCCTTGCTGCAAGGTCCCTCTGATTGTTTTTGGGTGGGGAAGTGCCGAACAATGGCCAACAACATAATATTGTGGTCATCCCTTGTCAACAACACCCTGGCGCCGGGTTGTCGACCGAATTGGAATCCTAGCTGTCGATGACGCTGTTGCTCCAGATGCAGGCCTGGCGGTAGAGATCGGGCAGGCGCTCTTCGTCTACTTTCAAGGCCGTGGCCAGCTTGGAGACCCGCTGCCATTCGCCCCGCTCATAGGCGCAGATGAGCGCTAGATAGGGGCTCAGGGGGCCTTTGGCCTCGATCAGGGCGTCTTTGAGATTGGGGGAGAGGGGCATGCGGTCCATAACGTCCTGCATGGTGGAATCCACGATGGCGTCGATCAGCGAGAACATCCCCAGCGTGAAGAGCTCCGGTGCATCCCACTGACTGGGATTGTGCTCACAGATCAGCTCGCAGAACTTTCCGCGAATACAGGAGGTGCGCACCAGTTCGTTGGGTTTATCGGCCGCCAGACGGGACATGGCGACCAGGGAGATGAAGCGGCGGATCTCCTTTTCGCCCAGAAAGACTAGGCCCTGTTTGACCGACGCAACCTTGTTGGCGCGACCGAAAAAGGGTGAGTTGATGTACCGCATCAATTTGTAGGAGAGTCCCACATCCTGTGCGACCAGATTCTCAAGCTGATCGAATTGAAAGTCCTTCTGGTTGAGCGCGCTCATGAGCTGGATCAGATTGAGCTGGGAACCGGGGATCTCGCGACCCTTGATGATCTCCGGCTTGCAGAAGAAATAGCCCTGGAAGAGTTCGAAGCCCATCTCCTTTGCCGTCTCGAACTCTGCGTGGGTTTCCACCTTTTCGGCCAACAGACGCCGTTTCCCATCCGGGAGCTGCTTCAGATAAGCCGCGATCTCGTCCAGGGGCGTCAGGCGGAAGTCGAACTTAATGATGTGGGCCATCTCGATGAGGGGCATCAGTTCTGGCGAGAACTCGAAATCGTCCAGCGCCAGCAGGTAACCCTGCGTTGCCATCTCGGCGCAGGCCGCCAGCAAATCGGCTTCAGGCGTGACGTCCTCCAAAATTTCCACGACCGTGGTCTCTTTCGGGAGCAGCAGCGGCGCTTTGTTAACCAGCAGGTTTTGGGTGAAATTGATAAAGGCCCGCTTGTCGCCGAGGATGCTTTCAATCCCGATGGTCAACACGCTGTTGGACATGACGGTGGCGGTGGCGATGTCACCATCGATATCGGGTACGAAGTTGGCCGTTCCATCCCGAAACAGCAGCTCATAGGCATAGATCGTTTTGTTCCTGGAGAAGATCGGCTGGCGGGCGACGTAGGCATCCATATTCGTGATCGTTGCGCTTTCCTAGTTGTTGATGTCGTTCGTAGGGCTGTTGGGCGGGCGGATTGGCTCGCTGAGATCAGCGGCTATCATCCCCCCATGCGTTTCAGGGCAAGATGGCAGTTCCATCAAGGATACGTTCCTTGTATCGCCAGACGCGCCTTCTGACTTTAGGTGGCTGACACCAAATGGACACCCTCCTCTGACGGGGTGATTTGACATTGGCGGCCGCCATTTGTTAGGTCAAAGCTATTTAGATCATTAGAGATCACTCAGAGGCACAGCCGGACCACAGCCATTACCAGCGAACCGCCACGGAGCGGTTCCGGCAACCGTTACCATAACCAAGGGAGGGTGATGATGACGATCAAAATCGGGGCACTGATATCCGGCGGCGGGACCAACCTGCAGGCCATCATCGACGCTTGTGAACAGAACGCCATCGATGCCGAGGTCAGTGTCGTGGGCAGCGACAACCCCGACGCCAAAGGGCTGGGACGGGCCGAGAAGCATGGCATTCCCCAATTTGTAGTGGATTATCGACGCATTATCAAAGCGGTCAAGGAGGCGCCCGCCACGGTGGAGCTGCCGGCGGACATCGATTTGGAAGACCTGGGCCAACGTCAGAGTCTGCTGCCCGCCAATGGCGATCCGGGCCGCTTGAAGCGCTTTTTACACTCGCGCGTGGCGGCCGAGGTCGCATTGATCGCGGAACTCGCTGCCTATCGGGTGGATCTGGTTATCCTGGCCGGATTCATGCGCAACTTGACCCCCTATTTCATCGACCATTTCAACAAGGATCCCTCGCTGCCACGCATCATGAACATTCATCCCGCGCTGCTGCCGGCGTTTCCCGGTGTGGATGGCTATGGCGATACGTTTCGCTATGGCTGCAAGGTGGGGGGCTGCACGGTGCACTTCATCGACTACGGCGAGGATACCGGCCCCATTATCGGCCAGCGCGCCTTCCCCATTGCGGAGAGTGACACCCTGGCCGATATCCAGAAAAAGGGGTTGGCGCTCGAATGGGAACTCTATCCGCAGTGTATTCAGTGGTTTGCCGAGGACCGGCTGCGCACGGTAACCTTGACCCAGGAGATCCCGGGCGGTGGGGTCGGGCAGCGCACCGTGGTCAAGATTGCCCAGCCGGGGTAATAGCGGTCAATTCGTACACGCGATGATGGCGTGCCTCGGGAAGGCGGGTGCCGCGCCGTTACGGATCCGGCCTTACAGCAGCTTGACCATCATGGGAATGGCCACAAAGGTCCCCACTGCGCTGCCGAGGTTGGTGAAGACCACCACGAGCAGAATGCGGGTCACCTTATTGCGCCAGAATCCCCGGACGCTCACGATGTCGTCGGACAGACGCTCGAAATCCCGCACGCGTGGCTTTCGTGAAAAGGCTTCCACCAGACCTGAGACCCAGCCGGCGGCGATCATGGGGTTGAGGGAGGTCAGGGGCGCCGCCAAGATGGAGGAGATCACGGTCAGTGGATGGGCCAGGGCAAAGGTGGCCCCGATGCCGGCCAGAATGCCGTTGGCCAGGACCCACAGGGTAACCATGTCGGTACCGGCGTCCACCCCTCCCCGTGTGAAGCCGTAGCCGAGCAGCGCGATGATGGCCAGCGGCAGAATCCATTTGACCATCCCGGCCCCTTTGCCCTTCGGGGGCAGGATCTCGAGGGCCGCAATATCGATGGGCGCTTCCCAGTTTTTGAGGATACCGGGCACATGGCCGGCTCCCACCACGGCGACGATTTTACTGCCCGGTGCCGTGCGGATCTTTTCAGCCAGATAGAGGTCTCGCTCATCGATGAGGGCGTGCCGGATAGCGGGCATCGATTCGCCCACCTCACTGAGGATGGCATCAAGGGCGTCGCGCTCCTTCAGCCGCTCAACATCTTCTGCACTGATCTCATCCACCTCGCCCATGGACAAGATGAGCTGGAAGAGAAGCTTGATCTTGTTCCAGAAACTCATGATACGCCAGGCGCGCGCCAGTGTGGTGCGAATATCGCGGTCGGCCACCTCAATGCGGGCGCCGATTGCCTCGGCCGAGGCGATGGCCTGGATCATCTCCTGACCGGGCCGGATATCGAGCTTCTGGGCGATACGTTTCTGGAAGGAGGCCAGCATCAGATTGGAGAGCAAGAGGAAGGCCTTCTTCTCCTTGATCACCTTGACGATGTCGGTGTTCTGCCAGCGGTCCTTCTGCTTCAGGGACTGGTAGCGTGAGGGACACAGCTCCACGCAGACGGTGTCTGGCGCTTCAGCGGCAATGGTTTCCTCTACCAGGGCCACACTCTCTTTTGACACATGGGCTGTCCCGATGAGGATAATCTCTTTGTCGTCGTAGGTGAGACGCTGGATCATTACGCGGTTGTCTTTCGCCTATATCGATACTATAAACGGCGCTTCGGTGAATATTCCGTATGCTGTTGATCGGAGGCGGTGGGCCAAACTTGAGTCGGAGCCGCCGAAGTCGGGTAACTATAAACCTTTCCCGTTCTGTGTCAACAAAGGAGTCCCCATGGCATCGGCCGATGCAGACGCCCCCGTCAGCCACCGTATCACGGACGAGCCCTACTATCTCTCCATCGGTAACGAAGTCTCATTGTTCGAGGCGGCGGCCCGCTCAGCGCTGCCGGTGATGCTCAAAGGACCCACCGGCTGTGGGAAGACCCGCTTTGTGGAATACATGGCCTGGCGGCTGGGACGGCCCCTCATCACGGTGGCCTGTCATGAGGACCTCTTCGCCTCAGACCTGATCGGCCGCTACCTTCTTAAAAATGATGAGACACTCTGGCTGGACGGTCCCCTGACCCAGGCGGTGCGAATGGGCGCCATCTGCTATCTGGACGAAGTGGTCGAGGCCCGCAAGGACACCACCGTTGTGATCCATCCCCTCACCGACAACCGCCGAACGCTCTTCATCGACAAACGTCGCGAGGTGATACCGGCCACCGCGGGATTCCAACTGGTCATATCCTATAACCCCGGCTATCAATCCCTCCTCAAGGACCTCAAGCAAAGCACTCGCCAGCGCTTCGTGGCGCTCAACTTCGATTATCCGGCGGCCCATCAGGAAGCGGAGATCGTCGCACGCGAGAGTGGGGTCGAGCCCAACACCGCCCAGGCGCTGGTTCGACTCGGAGGGCAGATCCGCAATATTCGCGAGCACGGCCTCACCGAGGGCGCCAGTACCCGCCTGCTCATCTACGCCGGCCAGATGATGACCCAGGGGATCTCCCCAGCGGACGCCTGTCGCGTGGCCATCTGTCTACCCCTCAGCGATGACGAGCGGCTGCAGGAGACCCTCTCCGAACTGGTGGACGACCTCTTCTAAGATGAGACCCCGAGGGCCCTCAGCCACGGACGCGTCATGCACTGACACGTCATTCCATGACGCCGCATCCCGTGAGACCTCGTCATCTGATGCAAGCAGACGGTGGACGCTGACACCACACGTGCTGGAACCACTGCGATTGGCAGACCCCCAATTGGCGGATGAGGTCTGCAAGAGGCTGGCGGCGATGCGGGTGCCCATACACGAATGGGAGGTGGACCTGCTGGTCTCTCAAACCATCGCGGCGCTCACCATGGCAACTAGCTTCGGAGAGGCCGTGGCCCACGGATTCCTGCGCCTGTTGGGGCAGGTGTCGCCGGAGCAGCTTCATGGATATGCCCGACGTCTCGACGAAGTCCGCCGCGAAGGCGCCGGCCTCGGTCAGCTCCTGGCGGCCTACCTGCCGGCGGTGCTGCTGCGTCATGACGACGCGCTGCTGGAGGCCTTCGAGGCCACCTTGGCAACCCTTCTTTCCAAGGGCGTCTACACCGTCAAAGGGCCGCTGGGGTTGTTTGTCCAGCTTCTCGACCGGGGAGAGGCCGATGCCGGTGTGGCCCTGCTCGACCTTCTCGAGGCCTGCTTTGCCCTCCCCCTGAGCTACAACCGCAGCATCTACATGACCCAATTCATCCCGCAGGCGGTGGCGGGATTCGATCCGCTGCGGCGATCGTTCCAGATCGGACAGCTCAAACGCGTTATCCAGGTGGACCACCACCTCGCAGAACCATTTGTGGAGGGATTGGCGGCCGGCACCACCCTGCTCTCCGCCGCCGCATTGACGGCCTTTGTCTCCCGGGCGCTCAATCGTGCAGCGACTAGCGCCGAGGGGGCGGGGCGCTATCTCTCCCTTGCCGCCCATCGCGCGAGGGCCTTTTGTCGTGAGCTACAGACCACCGTCCCTCTGACGGAGGTGCGCGGGCAACTGGGCCGCTATCTGCAGGCGCGACTCGGCTACTCGGTGGCCATTCATGACATGGCGGATTTGGGGGGCGCCGATGACCATATGGACCGCCCAAGGACCCTCGTCGCCTGCGACGGTCGCTACCTTTTTCTGCCCAAGGAGCTCGGCCTCTACGAACAGCCTCACCGCAACCGGGAGGTGTACACGCTGCTGGTGAAACTCGAGGCCGCCTGTTTCGAGTTTGGCAGTTTTGACTTTGACCGGCAGCGGATGCATCAATTGTCGGGATCCCCTCTGGATAGAGGCGCCGCCCGGGACGGTGCGGTGGGATCTGACCTGGAGCGCTTTCTGAACGGATTCCCGCAGCCGGACCTTGCCGCTGGGCTCTTCACCGTATTCGAGCATTGTCGCCTGCGCCTGGCGGTGGCCGCACGCTACCCCGGGCTGGCCCGGGAGACGGCATCGTTTATGGAGCAGGCGGTTGCGGAGGAGTTGGCCCTTGATTCAAAGAGCGAGATTCTAAAGCTGCTCTATATCACCGTGGCCCTGGGGATGGTGGATGAACGGATCCACCGTATCGCCGGGGATAACTGGCCGCTGCTCCTGCAATGGATGCAGACCGCGGTCGATCGATTAGTGCCCGGGAGCAGGGTTGAAGCGAGCGCGGCCCTGGTCCGTTCCGCTTATCCCAGTGTCGAAGCCCGCCGGGGCCGGCCGGCGGCGCCGCGGCGCCCGTTCTGGACCCCTTTCGGGCGACGCCTGCGGCCCGATCTGATTTACCGCGCCACCGCCATTCCTGATCGAATGGCGCGACGCGTACGACAACTTCTGGCGAGTCGGGGCCTGCGGGTATTTCAGTCCGATCTGCGCAAGTGCTTTCTGCGCCGGCAGGGGACGCCGGAAAACGCCGACCTGCGGGCACTGATTTTGGCGGCCCACACGGAATTGAATCTGGCGGCCTCAGCGTCGAAGATTCGTCTCGAATTGGCCGAACTGGATCTGGACGCTCTGCTGGACCGCACCAGCGCCGCCGCGCTGCCCTGCCGGTCGATGAGTGGCACGCATCATCGCTATCCCGAATGGGACGCGCATCTGGGTGACTATCTCATGGGTCACACCCTGGTGCGTGAACGGCGGCTGCCGGAGGTGAGCGACCCCCTCTATCGTCGAACAGTGGACCGTCACACCGGTCTGGTGGCCCGCATTCGGCACGCTTTCGAACTCCTCAAACCGCAGGGGTTGAAACTGCTCAGACCCTGGCGAGAGGGGGACAGTTTCGATTACCGGGCGATGCTGGCGTTCGCCGTCGATCGAAAAGCGGGCTGTATGCCCTCCGATCGACTCTATGTGAAACGCATCAAACACCAGCGAGACGTGGCCGTTTTACTGCTGGTGGATCTGTCGCGCTCTACCGCCAATCAGGTCCAGGGCGCATCCATGAGTGTCCTTCACGTCACCCAGACCGCCATCATATTGTTCTGCGAGGCCCTGAAGATTGTCGGCGACCGCTTCGCCATTGCCGGGTTCTCCAGCAGCGGTCGCCTCGATGTGGACTACCTGCGCATCAAGGATTTCGACGATCCCTTGGATCACCAAACCAAGAGACGCATTGCCGCTATGACCCCCATGCGGGCTACCCGCATGGGGGCCGCCATCCGCCACGCCACCCGACGTCTGGCGGAGATTCCGGCCGGCGTTCGCCTGCTTTTGATTTTGGGCGACGGCTTCCCCAATGATACCGGGTACAAAGGTATGCGGGCCATCGCAGACACCCGTCGCGCCATTCAGGAAGCCCATGCACGGCGGATTTACACCAGAGGCATCACGGTCAACATCGGCTCGGATGCCCGCCTGGACGAGCTCTACGGCCGGGCCCACCATACGGTGATCCAGGATGTCCGCGATCTGCCCGACCGCCTTTTCGAGATTTATGGTCGTCTGACGCGCACCTGAGCGTCCGCGGCGCCCTTCCGATGCATTCACGCCGCATCCGCGATCTTAGGTGGCGCGCATCCGGCCGTCGGTGGACCCCAGGGCCCAGGCCGCATCGATCGGCTTTAGAGCTGGTTTGCGAGGGCACCATCCATTGGCGGCGGCTTTCTTTTTCGAATATTGACCCTATTTTATATTGATACCGCGGTAGAAGCGGCTACAATAGTGTCCAGAGGAGGGCAGGCAGTGCAGGCGGCACGCGTGGTATTCAATGACATATTTGCGTGGGACGGGTGGGGTGGCAGATTCAACCTGGCCGCCGGCAAATGTCGGCTGTGCCTGTTTGATCTGAGTGGAACCGACGACAGCTCGCTGACACTCCTGAAACCCTTCATCGCCATCGCCACCGATCTGCGCGCCGACGGCTCCAATCTTAAAAAGGTAACTGTGCGCGCCTGCTGCACCCACATCGCCACAACCCTCGCCCGGCGCTTCGCCATCGAACCTGCACGAATGCTGTTCGTTGAATACTACCCGCGCACCCACTACGGCCGCCAACAGGAGCACACCATTCCCGAGCGCTATGACATCGTCGATATGGTGTGGCAGGATGAAAAAGCACTGCACCCCAAGTGGCGCCCCCTTGAGGGCCCCCTGCTGGAAACCGTCCGCAGCTTGCTGGGGATTGCCCGTAAAACTGCGCCCTTCTGAGACACCCCATCTACAAGCTGCATTCCCCGCCTGGTCAGCCGCCCTGATCTAAATGGTACGGGATCATGGCGTCGCCGGAGTGGCATCGCGCACCTCACTTTAGGCCCCATAGCTGGGCCCAATCAATCCGGTGCTGCGCTCATCGGAGTGTCAGGGGCAGATATCGGCGTCCTGCTCGCCGTCGATCCAGCGGTTTATGAAGAAAAGGGTTAGGTCGGCGTTGACCGCCTCAGGGTGTTCGACCGCGAGCGCCTGAAGGGTCTCCAGAAGCGCACGGGTCTTGTCGGTGTGGTCCAGCAGCGCGAAGATCTTCGCGCTGCGCTGGAAGTAAAAAGCGGCCACATCCCACTCCTCCAGCCGGCGGGCGCACTCACCCAACGCCTCCAGATCATCGGCCAAGCCATGGGTATGTCCCAATTCACGATCCAGCGCCAAGGCGCGCTGAAATGAAGGCCGCGCGAGACGCGGTTGGCCCTGGGTCAGATGAAGCTTGCCAATGGCGTAATGGGTGGCGGCCTCCTCCAGCACGGAAGCGGCCGCGACGGTTTCCAAGGCCTCTTGCAGATAGCGCTCGGCCTGGGTGAGATCCCCGCTGCGGGTGGCGAGGATGCCCCGCGTGCGGGCCAAGGCGTGGCCAAGCCGAGGAAGGTCGGCACTCAGGGGTTCGGCCTGCCGCAAATCGGCAGCCGCCCGTTCCAGCTGTTGGATATCCAAGTGGGCGGCAGCGCGGTTGATCAATGTTTGTGCTTGGTCGGGGGCGTTCGCCAGGCGGCGATCGATGGCCAGCGCCTCGTTGTAAAAGGTCAGCGCCGCCGCTGGATCCCCGAGGCGGCGGTAAAGATTACCGATGCTGGTGAGCGCCCGTGCTGACGGCGCCAGCCGATCGCCTGCGCTGAAGTATTCATATGCGCCGAAGTAGTAGCGCAGGGCTTCCTGATAGCAGCCCTGCAGGTACCACCGATTACCGGCCTGATAGAGTTTCTCACCAGTGGCAGCGGCGGCCGGCTCCGTTTTGGGAGCGGGTCGGGTAGCGCAGCCACTCAACAGCACCAGGCTGGCGGCAACCACCGCCGCCAGTGTGAACCGTATTCCGCCAAGCCGCGCATGGGGGCGACGCAGCGCTCCCGAGTGGCTTTGCAACGCGAGAAGTGTCCCCATTATCACGTCTCCTCTCCGACAAGGTTGGCGGATCCCATCGGTCTCCGGGAAGTCCCTTCGTCCGGTGCACTCGCCATCGTCGATTTGGATTGTCCCAAGGCAAGGCTTGACCTATACTACCCCTCAGTTCGGGCGGTCAATTGCGAGCCGCAAATCGTTGTTGCTGCTGTACCGTCCTTTGGACAACCAGGAGGCGCCATGCAGATCGACGGCCTTGACTTCGGCCGCATCACCATTGACGGGCGGACCTACACCACCGATGTGCTGATCTTTCCCAACGGCACCGTTCGGGATCATTGGTGGCGGGACCGGGGGCACTTGCTCCGCCGCGAGGACCTGATACAGCTTCTGGACACTGGTCCCGATCAGATCGTCGTGGGTACCGGCATTCATGGACGCATGCAGCCAGCGGCCGGATTGGCCGCCACCCTGGCAGCAGAAGGCGTTCGGCTCACCTTGCTCGCCAACGCCGAGGCACGCCGGCACTACAACCGACTTGCGCAGCGCGGGGGGGCGGCGCGTCGTTTGGCCGCCGGTTTCCATCTGACCTGTTAACTGCCTCCCAGCAGAGGATGAAAGGAGCTGCCATGAGTCTTACAAGCGTCAGCACGGAGAGTGCACCTGCCGCCATTGGTCCCTATTCCCAGGCGATCTGGGCCGGCCCCTTCCTCTACCTCAGCGGGCAATTGGGCATCGATCCCAAGAGCGGTGAACTGGCCGGCCCCGATCTGCGGGCACAGGCTCCCCAGGCCATGGAGAATCTGGTGAACATTCTTGCGGCCGCCGGCTTGGCAACGACCGATGTGGTATCGGTGGACGTCTATATGACCAACATGGGGCAGTTCAGCGAATTCAACGAGATCTACAGCTCTTATTTCGACACCCACAAACCGGCGCGAGCGGCTATCGGGGTCGCCTCCCTGCCGCTGGGTGCCAGCGTCGAGGTGCGCTGTGTGGCCTGCCGTACAGAGGCGGCGTAGGCAAGCGCTTACGCGTCTGGCGACTGCGATGCTCCCGATTCTGGCAGGTAGTCCTCACGTACCGGGGTGAACACCTCCAGGGCGACCACATCGGTAAGGGCCACGGCGCTGTGACGAACATCCCCGGGGATGCACCAGGTGTCACCGGGGGAAAACTGGTGGCGGACGCCATCGATGGTGAGCTCCAGCCGACCGCTGACCAGGTAACCGGTTTGTTCATGGGGGTGGCTGTGGTCGGGCAGCTCTCGACCTTCCCGGATATGAAATTCCCCCATGAGGGTCTTCTCCCCCCAGCAGCGGGTGTTGAGAGTCACACCATCCAGCAGCTCGCGCTGGAAACCTTCCCCCTGTAAACTCGTCATGGCCATCATCCGCTCTCCTTTCCCCGTCAAACACAAAAATGGATAAAAGGGGTTTCGCAAGGTACAAATCTGTCTTTTTGAAATCAGCATGAAAATGGATAGAATTGTAAAAATTGTTTATTAATAGCAAGTTAGCACGTTGGCCAACGAATTGCAAAGACAACCACCGGCTTTCTTTTATCTGTTGATAATGCTCTCGCTTCAGCGATAAATCCGATTCAATTCACGGAGCTTCATGTACTTAAAAAATGGGGTTGACACTCTGAGGGGTGCCGTATTAAATGGTCTGACCATTTTAGGTGCCATTCGGTGCAATCCGGACAGCCCGCAACTGAGTTTCAACCCGCGTGACGGCAGCGATACCCAACTCTCTTCGGAAGCGATAACGCCTTTGTTCAGGGAAGCCAAACAGAGCCGGATCTTCCAGGATGTGGTCGAGCAGATCGAAGATGCCATTTTAGATGGGGATCTTAAGGCGGGAGACCGTCTGCCGCCGGAGCGGGAACTCAAGGAGACCCTCAAGACCAGTCGTTCCACCCTGAGGGAAGCGCTGCGGGTGCTGGAGGAGAAAGGCCTCATTGAGATGCGCCTGGGCATGGGGGGTGGGGCCATCGTCAAAGCGGTATCCGCCAAACCGATGTCCCAGAGCCTGGGGCTGCTGATTCGCTCCCAGAAGGTTTCCCTTGAGCAGCTGGCCGAGTTCCGCGAGCGCTTCGAGGGCGATATCGCCGCACTGGCGGCCAGTCGCCACCAACATTGCGACACGGCCCCCTTGCGCACGCTGCTCGAGGAGGCCAAACAATATGCTGAGGGCGGCGACGACCAGCTCGACAATTTCCTGCGCATCGATATCGAGTTTCATCTCGGTATCGCCCGCCTAACGGCCAATCCTATCTACATCTCCATCCTTGAGACCATTCACCAGAATATCATGCGCTACTTCAAGAAGTATCTCATAATGGCCACGCGCGGGATGAAACGCAATCTCGCCGACCTGCACGCCGTGGTGGAGGCCATCGAGGAAGGCGATCAAGAGGTTGCCCGCAGTGTGGTTCAGGCTCACGTCAGACGCTTCAACGCCATCATGGAACGCCATCGCTATGAGATCGGAGAATCGGGCGGAACTGCAAATGGATGAGGAACCACCGACATCGAAGAGGTGAACGCGGAGCCCGGTTCGGTGCCGGAGGATATCGAAGACCTACTGACAACCGCTGAGAGATTATGGCACACTTAGAACTGCGAGACATCACGGTCCAATTTGGCGGCTTGCTGGCCCTGTCGGACTTGAGCTTCGAGATCAACGCCGGCGAGATCGTCGGCCTCATCGGTCCCAACGGTGCAGGCAAAACCACGGTGTTCAATGTCCTTACCGGGGTCTATCACCCCACCAAGGGGGACGTGCGCTTCAACGGGGAGAGTATTCGCGGCAAGCGGCCCCACGAGATTTTCTCCCGCGGGGTGGCGCGCACCTTCCAGAACATTCGCCTCTTTTCCAAGATGACGGCCATCGAAAATGCCATGGTGGCCCGCCATTGTCGATCCAAAAAAGGGGTCGTGGGGGCCATTTTCCGAACGATTTCCCAACGCGAAGAGGAGCGCCGCATCACCGACCGGGCCCATGAGGCCCTCGCTTTCATGGGCGTGGACGAATTCGCCGACACGGCTGCCGAAAACCTGCCCTACGGACACCAGCGGCGCCTCGAGATCGCCCGCGCCCTGGCCTCGGAGCCCAAGGTGCTGCTACTGGACGAGCCCGCTGCGGGGATGAATCCCTCGGAAAGCTCGGCCCTAATGAAGGACATCGCGCGCATATCGGATCTGGGCATCGATGTGCTGCTGGTGGAACATGACATGAAGGTCGTCATGGGAGTGTGCAATCGTATCGTCTGTGTTGACCACGGCGTCAAGATCGCCGAAGGCGCGCCGGAGGAGATCCAGCGTGATCCAAAAGTGATCGAGGCCTATCTGGGTCAGCCGGCCAATCACTAATGTCCGTCCGAACCGGCAGCATGTGTCCGATTTCGGAACGCACATTTCTTAACGAAGGAGGAAAATGAAGATGAAGCGCAAACTTTCTACGATTCTGGTATTGAGTCTGGTTCTGGTACCCCTGATGATGGGCGGCGCTGTGGCGAAGACGCTCAAGATCGGCTCCATGAGTCCCCTTACGGGACCCTATGCGTCGGACGGCACTGACATTAAAAACGGTGTGCTCACCGCCATCGAGGTGTTCGAGGAGCAGGGCGGCATCCCGGGATACGACAAGATCGAACTTTTCGCCCAGGACACCGCCTGCGATCCCAAGCAGGCCGTGGCCGCCGCCAACAAGCTGATCAACCTGGAGGTCGCCGGTGTTGTGGGCGCCTACTGCTCCTCCTCCACCATCCCCTCCTCAGAGGCCCTTTCAGAGGAAGACATCCCCATGCTGACCCCGGCCTCCACCCACCAGGATGTCACCGATCGCGGCCTTCCCTACATGTTCCGCCTGTGCGGCCGTGACGACGATCAGGCCCCGGCCGCCGCCAAGTTCATCAAGGAGGCCTTGGGTGCCAAGACGATGTTCGTCGTGGATGACAAGACCACCTATTCCCAAGGTCTGGCTGATGGTGTTGTCAAGGCCGCCAAAGAGCTGGGTATCCAAGTGCTGGATCACGAGCATGTCAACCAGGGCGACAAGGACTTTGCCGCCGTGCTGACCAAGGCCAAGGCCACCAACGCCGACGTGTTCTACATGTCCCTGCAAGGCTACTCCCCAGCCGCCTTGATGACGCTCCAGGCCAGCCGCATCGGGATGAAATCCCAGATTGTCACGCAGGATGCGGTCTTTCAGCCCAAGTACATGGAAGTGGCCAAGGACGCCTCCGAGGGCGTTTTCCTGACATACGGGTATACCGATCCCAATACGCCCGAGTACAAGGCTTTTGAGGAGCGCTACGTGCCCAAATATGGTGCCATCGCCGCTTACGCCACCTACGCCTACGACGCCGCCACCGTTCTGCTCAACGCCATCAAAGCGGCCGGCTCCACCGATCCCGCCAAGATCAAGGCCGAGTTGATGAAAATGGATGTCCAGGGTGTGGCCAAGCAGATCAAGTTCAACGAGAAGGGGGATTCGGGCTCCGCTTACATCGCCTTTAAGGTCGAGGGCGGCAAGTTCGTGCCCTATTGGGATCCTGAGAAAGGAATGCTCAAATAATTGTTGAGCACCATGAATCGCCGAATCACAGCCCTGCTCCCCGGAGCAGGGCTGACGGTGGACCGCTCCTACCGGCAAAAAGAAGGTTAGAAGAAGCGAATTTATGGACTATTTTATTCAGCAGTTCATCAACGGCATTACTCTGGGGGGCCTCTACGCCCTCATCGCCCTGGGCTACACCATGGTCTACGGCGTGATCCAGCTGATCAACTTCGCCCATGGTGAATTTTTCGCTGCCGGCGGCTATGTCGGGGTCATCGTTCTGAGCTACCTTACCGGTCTGGGGCTGCTCGAAACCCATCCGGTCCTGTGCCTCACGGCGTCCTTCGCCCTCACCATGGCCTACTGCGCTTTTCTGGCCGTCGGCGTGGAGAAAGTGGCCTACAAACCCCTGCGCAAGCAGTCTCGGCTGGCCGCCCTTCTCTCGGCATTGGGGATGTCGATCTTCCTCTCCAATGGCCTCATGCTCACCCAGGGCGTCTACGACAAGGCCTATCCAAGTGAGCTGTTTCAGGGAATGATCCAAGTGGGCGGCATCACCATCAGCTACCTGCAGATCATGATCCTCTGCATGACCGGGGTACTGCTGGTTTGCCTCAATACGCTGGTCTTCAAGACCAAAATCGGCATGGCCATGCGGGCGACGGCCCAGGACAAGATCATGAGCTCGCTGGTCTCCATCAGCAGCAACCGCATCATTTCGCTGACCTTCGCCATCGGCGCCGGTCTCGCGGCTGCGGCGGGGATCATGGTGGGGCTCTACTATGGCTCTGTGCGCTACGACATGGGCTTTCTACCCGGCATCAAGGCGTTCGCCGCGGCCGTGCTGGGCGGCATCGGCAACATCACGGGGGCCATGTTAGGGGGCCTCATCATCGGCATGGTGGAGGTGTTCGGGGCAGGATATATCTCGGGCGAGTACAAGGACGTCTTCGCCTTCATTATCCTGATCGCCGTGCTGTACTTCAAGCCAACTGGAATCATGGGCGAGAATATCGATGATACAAGAGTTTAAAAAGATCTGGAAACCCTACCTCATCGGGCTGCTGTGGCTCCTGGGGCTGCTCTGGCCCCTTCTGGGCATTCACCCCGACGGCACCCTCTCCTTTGCCAGGACCTTCACTGTCTGGCTCTACATCGCCACGGGGATATCCATCTGCGCCGTGATCTATCTGCTCAACAAGAGCGATGCCCTGGGGCCGGTGACCGCGCCCATCGGAAACGCGCGCAAAGCGCTGGGCGCCTTCGGAAAGACGGTGCCCACCTGGGTCTGGCTGCTGGCCCTACTCGTGGTGGCCCTCATCTACCCCCAGGTTACCAATCGGTATGCCCAGGATGTGGCCGTCAACGTCCTCATCTACATCTGCCTGGGCTTGGGGCTCAACATTGTGGTGGGACTGGCCGGCATGCTGGATCTGGGCTACATCGCCTTCTATGGCGTGGGCGCTTACAGCTACGCCCTGCTCAACACCCACTTCGGCATCTCCTTCTGGGCGACCCTGCCCATCGCCGCCCTGCTGGCCTGTATCGCTGGCTGCATCATCGGTTACCCTACCCTGCGGATGCGGGGCGACTACCTGGCCATCGTCACCCTGGGCTTTGGCGAAATTGTGCGCATCATCCTCAACAACTGGATGTCGGTCACCAACGGCCCCAATGGCATCCTGGGGGTGAAAGCGCCCAGCATCTTTTGGCCCAGCTTTGCGGAGGGCTTCAGCTTCGAGCTGCTCTACCTTAAAAAGCTTCATTACCTCTACTATATTGCGCTGGGCCTGGCCATTATCACCATCATTTCGGTACGAAATCTGAACTATTCGCGCATTGGCCGCGCCTGGGAGTCGATCCGCGAAGACGAGACCGCCGCAGAGCTGATGGGGGTCAACACCTTCCTGCTCAAACTCTTGGCCTATGCCATGGGTGCCCTTTTCGCCGGTTTGGCAGGTGCCTTCTTCTGCGCCCGCATGCGCTTCGTCAGCCCGGAAAGCTTCACCTTTCTCGAATCCGCCATGGTGCTCAGCATGGTGGTGCTGGGAGGGATGGGGTCGATCCCCGGCATCATGCTGGGGGCCGCGGCCCTCATCGTCCTGCCCGAGGTATTCCGTGAATTCGAGACCTACCGCATGTTGGCCTTCGGTCTGGCCATGATCGTGATGATGCTCTTTCGTCCGGCGGGGCTGATCCCGGCCAAACGGGTAGGCACGCGATCTGAAGAGAAGGAGGGCTGACGGGCATGGAGCCGATACTGGAACTGAAGGACGTCTATTCGAGCTATGGCAGTATCAAGGCCCTCAAGGGAATTTCGCTAAAGGTCTTCCCCGGCGAGATCGTCGCCATCATCGGGGCCAACGGGGCCGGCAAAAGCACCACTCTCATGGCGACCTGCGGCATCGTCCCCATCGACAAGGGCGATATTCTCTATCAGGGCAAATCCATCAGCGGCCTCATGGCCGAAAAGCTGCCCATCATGGGGCTCTGCCAAGTGCCCGAGGGACGGCGCATCTTTCCGCGCCTGACGGTTCATGAAAATCTCGAACTGGGGGCCTTTTATCGGAAGGACAGGGCCGGTATTGAAAAGGATATGGAACGGGTCTACGATTTGTTCCCTGTTCTGCGGGATCGCACCAAACAGCAGGGAGGTACCCTCAGCGGGGGAGAGCAGCAGATGCTGGCCATCGCCCGCGCTCTGATGACACGCCCCAAGGTGCTCCTCATGGACGAGCCCTCCCTGGGGCTGGCACCCCTCATCGTCCAGAGGATCTTCGACATCATCCATGACGTTAACGAAAGCGAGGGGATGACCATCCTTCTGGTGGAGCAGAACGCCAACCTGGCCCTGCAGGCCGCTCAGCGGGGATATGTCCTCGAAACCGGCACAGTGACCATGGAGGATGACGCCGACAAGCTGCTGCATAACGAGGAGATCCGCAAGGCCTATCTGGGTGAGTAACCGCCAAGAATCACCCTATATATTAATTGCGAGCCAACGCCGCAGGGGCTGCTCCTGCGGCGTTGGCGTTGACGGATCGACTTGACCTTGCGGTTGCCAAGCTTAGGTTGGGGGTATGGACAGCGGGTCTAAACGGCTCGAAGGAGGTGCCCATGCCCATTCCCAAAACCGTTACATCGCTCTTTGTTTCCGCCTGTATGTTGGCAGTGTTCGCGCCACCTTCAGTGGCCGACATCTACACCTGGGTGGATGATGACGGCGTTCACCACTTCAGCAGCGATCCGCCTCCGGAAGAGGTCTTGAACGCACGGATTTTTGTCGAAGCAGCGCCCTACCAACGGCCGGAGGCGGCCCCGGAGGC
>JAAUYD010090240.1_pt1 | contig 57037 bp, 45 predicted proteins | sample 7278101 | NCBI WGS metagenome assembly JAAUYD01 (sample SAMN14350128, study PRJNA611818) | marine sediment metagenome | isolation source: surface marine sediment (0.6m) | place: French Polynesia: Moorea | collected 2018-08
CACAGCCCGGATGGAGACGCGCTCATCATCGATGCGAGCGAACTGCCCACGTGGATGCGGCTGACGGACCACGGCGATGGAACCGCCACCTTAAGCGGAACGCCGACGACGGCCCATATCGGCGACCACGCGGTGAGGCTGAATGTGACGGACGGCGCGCTGTCCAGCGGTCAGCACTTTGTGCTCCACGTCTCGGCAGGGGCGCCCGGCAATGCTGCCAGCGGCACCCATTCCACTGGTGGGGCAACTTCCGTGACGCCGCCAGTTGCAGAGCCCAACGACCTGCCCACAGAACCTGCCGAAGTGCTGAATAACGACAATGAAGTACTGATTGACCTTGGCACCACGGGCACGGAGGATGAAGCGGACACGGCCGTTCTGGCCGCGGCGGGTGACTATTTTACGCTGACTGAAGCGGGTGGGTCGGCAATGGAAGACGGCCCCGCTTCCATAGACACGGACGAAGCGGGGGCCGGTGGAGATCCCCAGGTGCTGCACGCCACGTCTGTCACGGGGACGCTGGAGGAGAAGGGCAGCGTGAATCATCGCGGGTACCGTTGGGAGCCGCCCCTCAAGGGGGAAGCGGGAGACGTGACCTCGTCTCTCCAGTGGTTCAAATCGACCCGCGCTGCGACGCTGTTCAGTAGCCACGCCAATCTCCATGATGACGCACCAACGGATGGGAATGCTGCCAACGACGAAAACGATGCGGCAGCCGATCGCGCGGTGACCGAGAAGATCATGGCCAGTGCCGATTTGAACCGTCTCCATGAGGAGTTGGATGAAGCGTATTCGACGGAAAGAGGCGCCCATACGGTGAAGGTTCGGGTGGCCACCACGATGATGACGACCTTCACGGTTGGCTTTGTCACCTATCTGCTGCGGGCGGGATCATTGGTGGCCGGGATGATGTCGACGCTCCCGCTGTGGCGTGGGTTTGACCCCATTGCCGTATTCGCCGGTGGCAAGAAAAAGGCCAAAAAACAGCGGCAGGCGGCCTCCGAGGCGGAATCGAAATCTGAAACCCTCTTTGACGAGGATGCGCCATGATTTTCAAGACCCCCGCCCTGCGGCTCAGCCTCGGGCTGGTCCTGCTGACCATCAATCTGCTCTTCGTGGCCAACCAGATCGGGTTGATCCCGGATGCCTCGGAGTTCGCGCTGACGCAGCGCAAGACCCTGAGCGAATCATTGGCCCTTCAATTTTCCAAAGCGGCCGAAAAAGGCGCCTACCAAACCATCCAGAATACCTTGCGGGCCGTGGTCGACCGCAACGACAGTATTCGCTCCGCCGCCATCCGTACGCATGACGGACAATTGATCGCGTTGGTTGGCGAGCACCTGGCCCATTGGAAGAACGGAATTGAAGAGAAATCGACCCCGACCCATATTCGTGTCCCGCTTTTCCGCCAGGAGAAAGAGTGGGCGACGGTTGAGGTCCGATTCGCGCCCCTGTGGATCGATATCCAGGTGTTCGGGTTCACCATGTCTTTCACCGGCCTGCTGATCTTCATGGGCTTGAGCAGCTTCATCGCCTATTTCCTCATTTTGAAGCGTACCCTGCGGGAACTCGACCCAACCGCCGTCATACCGGATCGTGTTCGGACGGCCTTCGACGTGCTGCAGGAGGGTGTCCTGATTCTGGACGATAAAGAGCAGATCGTCATGGCGAACTCCTCTTTTGCCGACCATTTCGGCAAGTCACCGCAGGCGCTGGTCGGTCGGAAAGGCTCCGAGTTGGGTTGGCTGGACTGTCAGCGGCGGGATCAGATTGCGGCGCTGCCATGGAACCGGCTGATGGCCGAAGGATTGAGCCAACAAGATGGCTCCCTCAGCCTGATGAGTGCCGTGGGCGCAAAAATCAAGCTGGCCGTCAACGCGGCTGCCGTCACCGATAGCAGCGGCAGACAGCGCGGTTGCCTGGTTACCTTTGGCGATATTACCCAGCTGGAAGAGAAAAACCTGGCGCTCAAGGAGCTGGTAGAACAACTGCGCGTTTCCAACGAAGAGATTCAGAGCAAAAGCAATGAACTGGAGTTTTTGGCCAACCGCGATCCCTTGACCCTCTGTTTCAACCGCAGGGCCCTGGACCGCAACCTGAAAAACCATTTCAACCAAGCCCGCGCCGGGGAGGGGCCGCTTGCATGCATGATGGTCGACATCGACCACTTTAAATCGGTCAATGACCGCTTTGGCCACGCCACCGGCGACCAGGTGATCAAGGCGGTGGCCGATGTGTTGAAGACGTGCACCCGCGACAGCGATCTGGTCGGTCGCTATGGCGGAGAGGAGTTCTGCGTCGTCTTGCCCGGCGTCGAAGCAGCAAAAGCCAGCGAGATTGCCGAGCGGATGCGTTCGGCCATCTCCAAGAAAGAGATCTCCGGTGTCAGGGTCACCGCCAGCCTCGGGGTGTCCGCCATGGCGGCCAACTGCGCCAACGCCGAAGAGCTGGTCAATCAGGCCGACAAGGCCCTCTACATCGCCAAGGAGAGCGGGCGCGATCGGGTCGTCGTGTGGGGAGCCCCGACAAAAAGCCGTCCAGACACCGACCAGCGAGAAACAGCGGGAGACGCATCCCATACGGTATCGCAGCAGCCGTCCTCCTCGCCCCCATCCCGCCCCGCCGCCCTGGAAAAACAGGTCCTGGAACTCAAGGGTCTATTGAAACAGCAGTCCCTCGAACGCCAGCATTTCGAGATGTACGATGTCGATACCGGATTCCCGAAGCGGTCTCTATTCGAGGACCGGATAGCGCACGAGATCGCTCGCTGCAGACGGACGGAGGGCCTGGTCGCCGTGCTCTCGCTGGCCATCGATACCATCAAGCGGGTGAACGACACCTATGGTCATACCACTGCACGCCAGCTGGTGAAGCAATGTGGACAGCGTCTGAACGACGTCCTGCGCGAAGATATCGATATGGTCGCCGTCATCGAAGATACCCAGGTCGCCTCGTCCGTCTCGCTGATCAACGAGGCCGAATTCGGCATTCTTCTGCCCGATATTCGGCAGGTGGATCACGTTACCTGGGTGGTCAAACGTCTCCTCGATGCCTTGAAGAGACCGTTCCGAATCGATGCGCAGGATCTCTATCTGGCCCCCTACTTGGGCATCGGCATTTACCCGCACGACGGTCAAAGTGTGGAAGAACTCTACAGCAGCGCCGTGAACGCCTGTCACCATGCCGCCCTGCAAAGCAGCGGCGACCGGTACGCCTTTGCCTCCCAGCGCATCAACGAAATGGCGATCAAGCAGTTGCGGATCGAATCGTGTCTCCATGATGCCATTGCTCAAAATGAACTCGAACTCTTCTATCAGCCACAGGTCGAGGCCGTATCGGGTCGCGTCACCAAATTTGAGGCACTTTTGCGGTGGAAAAGCGCTGAACTGGGATTCGTGCCGCCCAACGAGTTTATTCCGGTGGCCGAACAATCGGGATTGATCAACGAGATCGGTGACTGGGTGTTCGATCAGGCCCTACGGCAGATCCGGTCTTGGCGCGACAAAGATTTGGCGGTTCACGCCGTTGCAGTGAACATCTCGGGCGTGCAATTGCGTCAGCCCGGCCTGCTTCAGCGTATCCAGGATCTGTTGGCGAACTACGGCTTGGAGAGCCACCACCTGGAAATCGAATTGACCGAGAGCACGCTTGTCAATACCCAAGAACGGTCACTGGCGGTATTGCAGCAGATAAAAGAGCAGGGAATTCCGGTGTCCATGGATGATTTTGGAACGGGATATTCCTCCTTGGCCTATCTGAAATCAATTCCGCTCTCCTGCGTGAAGATCGACCGCTCGTTCATTCAGGGGATCGGCCAAAATGAGAGTGCCGAGAAATTGATCGCCTCTATTGTCTCCATGGCCCATGAGTTGGACCTCGAAGTGGTGGCGGAGGGGATCGAAACCCAGCCTCAGGCGGATTATCTAACCCAATTGGGATGTGAGTACCTTCAAGGCTATCACCTCGGGCGCCCGGCACCCGCTCAGGAGGCGGCGGACTATTTGCATACCGAACCGGATGTATCGTCCGCAGCATAGGGGATTCCCAATGAATGCAACCCTCGAAAAGATTAAACGCTCGGCACGGCTCATCTCCCTGCCCGATATTTACTTCCGTCTGCGAGAACTGCTGGCGCAACCCGACTTCACCATGGCGGAGGTGGCGCTTCTGGTGGGCCGTGATCCCGCTATGGCCGCTAGGTTCTTGAGAATAGTGAACAGCTCCTTCTACCGTCGGGTGGCCCGGATCGAGACGGTCAGCCACGCGGTCAGCATGCTGGGGGCCCAACAGGTTCACGATATCGTCCTGTGTGCCGCCATCGCCGAGTCGTTTAACGGAATACCAAAAAGCACCATGAATATGCGCCAATTTTGGCAGCGCAGCACCTATTGCGCGGAGACGGCCCGCCAGCTCTCCCTGGAATGGCCCGAGCTGGGTAAGGAGCGCATGTTTCTGATCGGCCTATTGCACGATATCGGCCATCTGTTTATGTACCTCGGCATCCCCGAAAAGATCCGTCATGCCCTTCAAGTGGCGACAGAAACGGAGCGCCCCCTGTATGCGGTAGAGCGGGATCTGTTGGGATTCGACTATGCCTTGGTGGGCGGACTCATGCTGAAGGAGCTGAGATTGCCCAAGGGGCTCCGCCTGCCCGTGGCCTGTCATACCGAGCCGTCACGCGCCAGTCGCTTCGTCATGGAGACGGCCCTCCTCCATATCGCCGCCAACATCGTTCAGGCCGATCTCGAAGTGGGCATGTTCGGATCGGCCCGATTTCGCATCGATCCATTCGTATGGGAAGTGTTGGACCTGACCGAATCGCTCTGTCTGGAGGCCGGCCAAACCGCTGCGTCACAGTTCGGCGCCATTGCCGACAACCTCATCTATTAGGAGAGATCTGATCGATGAATATCCCCCGCATGAATCGCAACATAACCTGGGCCGGCATCTGGCCCCTTCTCCTAATGGCCCTTTGCGCCGGGGCACCTTCACCCGTCAGCGCGGCTCCCAGGCCGCTGATCGAGTCGGTGACCTTGGCCCTCGAAACCAGCCCCCAGATCCAGGCGCAGGCGCATGAGCGAGAGGCCTTTCTGCATGAGATCCAGCAGGTCAAAGGGGCCTACCTGCCGACGATTGATCTGCTGCTCGGCTATGGCCTTGAGCAGCATAGCGACGAGGGAACCCGGGAGCGCGGGGCCGACCCCAGCGATACCGATTGGGATCCGCGTGGTGATGCCTCTGTGACCCTGACGCAAAAGGTCTACGATGCGGGTGAAACCGGCAGTCAAATCGGCATCCAAAAAGCGGTGTACGAGGCGGCTGACTATCGCCTCAAAGCCGCCATTCAAGCAGTGGCCCTGGAGGCAGTGACGGCCCACATGGACCTGTTTCGAATCCGCGAATTGGTGCGGTTGGCGGAGAATAACGTGAAGATCCACCAGGAAATTCATCGGTCTCTTGCGGAGCGCGAAAAGGCGGGCGCCGGTAGTATCGCCGATGTCAGCCAGGCCCATGCGCGGCTCTCCAGGGCTGAATCGAGCCTCTATCTTGCCCAGGCCGATCTGGATGTCGCAACGGCGACCTATCTTCGAATCACGGGAGAAACGCCGGGACCTTTGGCGTACAGCGGCCTGCCCAATGGGCTGCCCGATGCGCTGGAAGCAGCCATTGCGCGTTCCGTCGGCAACAACCCGGAATTGTTGGCCCTTGCGGCGGAGCTAGCGGAAGCCGACGCCAGAGTGCGTCTGGCCAAGACCGCCTACCGCCCCAAACTCGACCTGGAGTTGAGCAGTAAATACAATGATCAACTGGAGGGGGATCCTTCCTGGCAGCACACCAACGCCGCCATGCTCCTGCTGCGCTGGAATCTCTTCAACGGCGGCCAGGACCGCGCCGGTGTGAAGGCCGCTTTCTCGCGCCGCCAGCGCAGTGATGCATCCCGCAGACGCAGAGTGATCGAACTGAGGGAAGCCACGGTGAGTGCCTGGGCCCTGCTAAGCTCTCTGCGGCGCCAAGAAGCCGCCTACCGCGATGCGGTAACCTATAGCTATGAAACCTTCGACGCCTATCTCAAGCAATTCTCCATCTCCAAACGGACCCTGCTGGACGTGCTGATCGCCGAGAATGACTATGTGCAATCGGCGGTTCAGCTGATCTCGGCCCATCTCAACCAGATTACGGCCGCCTACCGCATCCTGGCGTTGAATGGGGATCTCGTTCTGGACCGCCGTGCCCACACCGCCGTCTATCCCGAAGATCTTCAGCGTATCACCAGGGGGCTGACACTGCCCGCTCTCGGACGGTAGCCGGCCGCGCCTGCTACTGCTGTTGGAGCAGTGGTCGCTGCGCCGGATAAAACGGACTCACCCGTGGTAGTCAAATTCTAAGATGGGCGCGAAGATCTTCAGATAGGCTTCACTGACAATCCCCATGCGGACGGCCGTTTTGGGAGGAATCAGCTTGAACACGCCGGTGGCCTCGGCGCAGAGCTGCTCCTTGGCGTTATAGAGCTGGCCCTGCATCTGGACGCTGCGACCGCTGGGGGGGGCCAGGGCGCTGCCGACGGCCGTCAGCCGTTCGCCGACAAAGAGCGGTTTCTTGAACGCGATCGTCATGGTCCCGGTAACGCCCAACTGTTTGAAGAGATGGATGGCGGCCCAGCCCATGATCTCATCGAGGATGGTACTGATGATGCCGCCATGCACGACGCGGTCCCAGCCAGCCATGCGGGTGGGCACCTCTGGAAAGGCGAATACCCGTTCACCGTCGGAGAAGAACTTCATCTGCAAGCCGCTGGGGTTGGCGGCGCCGCAAGCAAAACAGCCCTGGTCCTCCCAGTTGGGAATCGGTCGCAACCTGGATTGGGGTTCGTGCATATCGATACTCCGCCCGTTCGATTGGGAAATGCCGGGGAGGCCGCCGCTGCGCTTTTCTCGTCGGAAGGGGAACCCCCACAGCTCTTCATCCTGGTCGGCCGACCATCGCATGGTTCCGCTCTACATTCAACTTCAACCTTGGAGTTCCGCCATCTGAGTGGTATGCAGGTTCTAACGGGCACTTCTGAACATGATCGTTCGGCCCGCCCCATCGGGGTTGTTGCCGATCGACGAATTCACGGTTTGAGATGCAGACCAGCTCGCGTTGTCCACCTTCGCCGGAGGCGTCTGACCCCGCTGACCCGAGTTCTTCTGGCCTTGCAACGAGATCACCCGTTCTCCTTCCGCCAGCGCCACTGCGCGAAAGGTTCGCTTTCCGGTTCCAAATGCCACGGATTTCTCCTGGCTTGACGCATCCGCGGACACTGCCTGGTCGACGCGCCCGTTTCACAGGCCGCGCGCGGGCTGCTGCGTCTCCGGACCCATCTATCCAGGGAGGAACGCCAGATGATGAAAAAAGAGTTCAATCGACTGTGGTGGTTCGCTGCTGTGGCATTCTTCAGCCTTGTGGCTGTCCAATCCGTCTATGCTGTAGAGGTGACCTTATCCGGCCAGGTCAACCGAGCCCTAATGTGGGCGGACAACGGCAATGACTCAGAGGTGTTTCATGTCGATAACGACAACTCGTCCACCCGCTTTCGGCTGACCGGCTCGGAGCAGGTCAATGATCTGGTGACGGTTGGCATTGGGTGGGAGAACCAGTTCGAGTCCAACTCCTCTGCCAGCGTGGATATCGGGCAGAACAGTGATGGCAGCGCCCCTTTTACCGAGCGTAAGCTGGAAGCGTATTTTGAGACCCCCTATGGCAAGCTCAGCATCGGACAAGGCGATGGGGCGGCCAACGGTACCGCAGAGATGGACTTGTCCGGCACCAGCGTCATCATGTATTCGGGTGTCAACGACACTGCCAGCAGCTTCACGTTTCGGGATGATGACGATACGCCCATCGCGACCATTGGCAGCACCCGCAGCAACTTCGACGGGTTGAGCCGCAACGACCGCTTGCGCTACGACAGTCCCAAATTTCGGGGGTTCACCTTCTCGGCCAGCGCCACCAACGGGGACGCCTATGAACTGGCCCTGCGCTATGCGGCGGATTACGGTGCACCCGGAAAGGTGGCCTTCGCCCTTGGCTACGCGAATAGCCAAGACCGTGCAGATCCCGAATTTGAACAGATCGGGGGCTCTCTGTCCTGGTTGCACAGCAGCGGCGTCAACGTCACCCTGGCTGGCGGTTCGCGGGATATTGACGACGCCAACCGGGACCCGGTCAACTTCTATTTCAAACTTGGCTACAAAACGGGCATCCACGCCGTGGCCGTGGAGTACGGTTTGACCGAAGAGCTCGCCCAGGAGGACGACGAGTCCAATAATTACGGCGTCGCTTACGTAATTTCGCCCTGGCGGGGAACGGAGTTCTACGGCACCTACCGCATCTTTGAGCTGGACCGGGAGGGTGTCAACGATATCGAAGACATCAACCAGGTGATGGTGGGCACGCGCGTGAAGTTCTAACCCACCCACCGGAAAGAGGGATGGCGACATCGATGGACAATTGGCGATTGGCGATTCTGCTCATTCTCGCGGCGGCGCTCTGCAGCTGCGCCGGCAAACCTTTCGATCCACCGAAAACCGGTGAAATTCCCGACGGTCCAGGCGTTTTCACCGACAATCCACAGGGTACCGTCGTGATCCGGGTCGACAAGGATGGGGAGGATCGCCAGAACTCCTCCCGCGAAGCTTCAGCGCTGGAGGGCGACACGCCCCCATCGGTGCCAACCACCGATTACGAGGAGTTCGAGGCCTATCGCCAATGGCGCCGGTGGAAGGAATCGGCTGAAGGCAGCGCTGAATACGAGGAGTTCCGCCAGTGGCGGGAGTGGCGTGAGTATCGCGAGTGGAAGAAAAAACGCTGAGGTGCCTCACGCGGAAGAGGGGGGCGGTTGCGGAACACGATGCCCCCCTCGTCCCGCCCACGCCAGCTACACCCCTCCGCCGGTCGGTTGCACCCGCATTGACCGTGACCCCTTGAGCGAATGGCTATTATCGACGCCATCACACCCGCCGCCCATTCTGGGCAGACGCGCCCTGCATACCCATAGCGCCGAATGGCCGCCCCCGCCGTACCCATAATCCCCCATCATCGATCCCGCCCCATGGAGGCCCCCGCCGCGTCAGCGAGGCACCTCGGCTGGGATAGGTCGCAGGGACGATTCAACACCCAGTGCTGGCCAAAAATCGGGTTTCGCACTATACTGTGACCAGAATCAGGCTGGCTTGTCATCTGCCGATGAGATTCGCCACCAGAGAGTGACGCATCCGAATACTTCGCCGCTGCGCCCCGGACGAGGTCGCGACGCCCGTCCAATCCGCCCACAAGCCTGGATTTCAAACGCCTCTCCGTTCGCCCACGAATGGGGACGCCCCCGTTGCATCCGTGTTGGTAGGTTGCTGTACGAATGAGGCCTGGCGTGACACGCTTTTGAAATCGACCATGGGATGAGGCGATGAATGAACGAAGTGTTCGCATTCTTGTTGTAGACGACGAAGACGCTGTACGTGAGAGTATTGCCAACTACTTAGAGGACAGGGAGTTTACGGCCCTGACGGCCGAGAACGGGCGCGTCGCCCTGGAACGTTTTGCCACCGAAGCGGTGGATCTGGTGCTGGTGGATCTGCGCATGCCCGAGGTGGATGGCATGGAGGTGCTCGCCCGCATCAACGAAAGCCATCCCGACCTTCCCCTCATCGTCGTCTCCGGCGCCGGGATGATCACCGATGCCATCGAGGCGGTCAAGCGAGGCGCATGGGATTACATCCTCAAACCCATCGATGACTTCTCCGTTCTGGACCACGCCGTCGACAACGCCCTCGAGAAGGCCCGCTTGATCCAGGAAAATCGCCGCTACCAGCGCCATCTGGAGCAGATGGTCGCTGAACGTACCGATGAGCTGAAGCTGGCCAACGACCACCTCTCCCAGATCAACACCCGCCTGCACCGCATCGTCGAGACCACTCGGACCCTCTCCTTCTGTGCCGAAGTCGAGACCTTCGGTTCGCTGCTGCTGGAAGAGTTTGGTCAGCACATGCTGGCCACCGGTGGCAGCCTCTATCTGATCGAAGGGCAGGGGCTACGTCTGGTACACGTGCTGGATCCCGGCCACGCACCGGATTTCATCCCGTTTCCCATCGCGGGCAACTCTGTCTTTCAGCAGGTGATTGAGGAGAAGCGTCCCGCCCTGATCAAGGAGATCGCCACAGAGGCAGACCTCTCCTCCAGCGGGTGGCAGCATTACCAGGACGGCTCGGCCCTGGTTTTTCCACTGCCCGATGAGACCGGAAAGATCATTGCCGTTCTCACCCTGCACAGCAAGTCGCCGCCCCCCTTCCTCGAGCAGGACCGGGAGATCGGCGCCATTCTGGCCTCCTACAGCTGCGAAGCCCTGCGTGCCGTTCGTGCCACCGAAAACCTCAGCCGACGCGAACAGCAGTTCCGCTCCATCCTGGACAATATCCGCACCGGCATCATCATTGTCGCCGTGGAGAGCCGAAAGATCGTCTATGTAAATCCCACCGCCGTGGAGATGATCGGTGCATCCGCTGAGGAGATCATCGGCTGCCAGTGCCATGATGTGCTCTGCCCACACGAGACACACAGCTGCCCCATTCTCGATCTGGAACAGGCGGTGGACACCTCCGAGCGCTTTCTGGTGACGCACGACGGCCGTAAAGTCCCCATTCTCAAAACCATTACCCGCACCACCTTCAAGGGGCAGGCCTGCCTGCTGGAGAGCTTTATCGACCTGACGGCCCAGAAGCGTTCGGACGAGGAGAAGGCCGAGTTGGAGGCCCAGCTGCGCCAGGCGCAGAAAATGGAAGCCCTCGGCACCCTGGCCGGGGGAATTGCCCATGACTTCAACAATATCCTCAGCGCCGTGATCGGCTATGCCGAGCTGGGTTTCATGGATCTCAATGATCCCAGCCACCAGCTGCACCAGAACTTGAGTGCCATTCTCGATGCCGGCAATCGCGCCCGGGAACTGGTTGCCCAGATTCTCACCTTCAGCCGCACGCAGGAGCAGGTTTTCACGCCCGTCAGCCTGGCACCCATTGTCAAGGAAACGCTCAAACTGCTCAAGGCCTCGCTTCCCGCGCATATTTCCCTGGAGGATCACATCGTCACCCACCGAAAGGTGATGGCCGACCCGACCCAGATCCACCAGGTGATCATGAACCTGTGCACCAATGCCTACCACGCCATGGAGGAAAAGGGCGGGCGCCTGTCGGTGTCGCTGACCATGGTGCGCCACACCGATCGGGTCCCCAAACTGGACCTGCCGCCCGGGGACTACCTCGAGCTCTCCGTGGCAGATACGGGGGCCGGCATACCGGATGCCGTTGTGGACTGCATCTTCGATCCCTATTTCAGTACCAAATCCAAAGACAAGGGAACGGGACTCGGGCTCGCCGTCGTGCACGGCATCGTGAGAAGTCATGGGGGGACGATCACGGTCAACAGCGTCCTTGGCAAAGGCACCCTGTTTCGCGTTTATCTGCCTGCCACCGATCACGCCATCTCCACCGAAAAGGGGCGTTCGTCTCATCCCGCCCGCGGGACCGAAACCATTCTGCTCGTGGACGACGAAAAAGCCCTCGTGGAGATCGGATCGCAAATGCTCGCGCGTCTGGGGTACCAAGTGACAGGCGTGGTGGGTAGCCTGGCGGCCCTCGATGCATTCAAGGCGGCCCCGGACGCCTTTGACCTGGTGGTGACCGATCTGAACATGCCCGTTCTGACAGGGGATCGCCTCTCGAAGGAGATCCTTCGCATCCGCGCGGATATCCCCATTGTCCTGTGCACGGGGTATTCCGACCGCCTCGACCACCAGCGCGCCAGTGAGCTCGGAATCCGCAAACTGCTCATGAAACCGCTGGGCATGACGGCACTGGCCGATGCGGTACGGGAGGTGCTCGATGCGGGTGGCCGGCGGGCAACGGCGCCAACTGAGTCGGAATGAAGATCGGGATGACCGGCCTGCCGCCGTGCGACACCTGGTCCGACCTTCTGCCTCAGCGGGGGTAATGCTTCGCTTCGGGCGCTCATCGTCAGCCGGGCCGTCGCGATTTGCTGCGTTGGCGCTTGCGCCGCCATCGTCGGCGTTAACGACCGCGGCCTCCGCGCCCCGCACACGCGGCGGCACGATCGCCATCGCTGTCCGAGTCGCCCGCCATTGAAAACGCTTCTCTTGGCCCTAACCGCGGGGCGGTCCCACACGGCGTGGCGATACCGCCCGTCGCCGGTTCAATCGACCCTCAGCCGGGAGAGGAAGCAGCCGCCGCCACCCCCACCACCGCCGCTGTCCGCATCGCCATTGCCGCCGTTTGGCGACGGTACATTGCTGCTGGTGCGGGTACCCTTCAGATCCATCCGCCACTGGCAATACAGATTGTCCCGCTCTGCATACACATACACCATACCGCTGAAGTGGTCGCTGTCGCTGAGTACGACAACCCCGTTGTTGGTGTAATCGGCCTCATCCTCCGCATCGTAGTAGGTCCCTAAAAATGGGTATCGCGCCGCACTGAGCCGGCCGGAAAAGGTTTCGCCATCCTCGTTGGTGATGGTGAAGTCCTGACCGATCTGGCGAATGGTGATGGTATCGGTCTCGGGGCTGCCGAGCACGCATTCATTGGTGTTGGTCTCCATGGAGCCGCTGACGGGCGTGGTCTCCACCAGCCAGGTGCCGGTGGCATCGAAGCGCGCGCTGTCCGCGTGGCTGGCAACGGTGACCACGTCATCGAAACTGGCCTTGAGAATGCCGCCGCTGGTGTGGCCATAGACGCGGGTGCGCAGGCCGAGGAAGGCGTTGTGGGCCGTGTAGAGGGGCTGCATCACCGGCAGGGCGTAACTGTGGGTTTGGGTGCGGTTGCCGTTTGTCAGCCGGAAGATCAGCTCCGTGCCGGTGAACGCCAACGAGAGGGTGTAGGGGGTGTCGTACTGGATGTCGATGGCGTCGAACGTTCGGGACCAGATCCCTGTCCACTGCGTTTCATCGTCGTCCAGCGATTTGCTCACATCGCAGGCCGCGTCGAGGGCGCCGCCATTGTCCCTGAGGGCCATGTTCACCCAAACGTCCCCCGCATGTCCGGTCTGCTCGTCCGGCGGTACGCTGTCGTTGTAGATGTAGCCGTTGATCCGCGCGACACCCTGATCACCTGCGTCGATGGCGCTGTCGCGGCGGATCGTGATCGTGGTTTCGACATAATCGGGCATGCGGTCGAAGTTGAGATCGTTGGTTGCCCGATCACCCGAACTTTGCACGATCGACACCAGCGCACCCGCTTCGATGGTGCGGGCGAACTGATCGTTCAGCCACTTGGTGGCATCGAACCGGCTGAAATCGTCATAGAGCAAATAGGGATCCGCGGGATCCGTCTTGGTCCTGACGTCGTCGAACTCGGCATGGCTGTAGGCGCTATCGTTGTAAGCGATAGCGGCCAAGGCCACGAAGGGAGCGTAGGCGTCGTCCTGTCGATTGGTGATGGGATACTGGCCGGCTGCCAGAGAGGTGCCGCCGCTGTCGTAAATGGTAAAGCGCAGTTGGTCAGCGTCGGTGTCGTGCACCAGCTCCAGGGTATAGACAGTGTCGGCCAGTATGCCGCCGGCCGCCACCAGGGTTTCGGAGGCGAGGTCGTTGAAGGTGCTCAGATCGTCGCTGGTGGCCTCGGCCACTGACCAGTAGGCCTCCAGGCCGCTGCCGGCGGCTCGGATGCCCACGCCCGCCCACACATTGCCCGTGTTCCCGTCGGGAGCGTTCTCGGTGCTGTAAAAGAACCCGTGGATGCGGGCTTCTGCCCGGGCATCAGCTGCGCTGTTCGCTGCCAGGAGAAGGTCGCGGACGACCACCTCCGCTCGGACAGCGGCCACGCTTTCTGGATTCGGGAAGTGAAACATACTGCGGCGGCGCTCACCGGGTTGCTCCGACCGCGCCGCGAGACAGAGCACCCCCAGGTCGCTGTCGACCGCTCGCACCATCTCCAATTGCCGCCATTTGGCGCTGTCGATCCGATCACTGCTGAAATTGTCGAAGCCCCACGCCAGCGATGACAGCCAAAATACCCCCCAGGCCACGATGAAAAACACGCGCCTCTTCCACATACCGCCTCCTTCCGCACAATGGATTGTTTTTCACAGACGCCATAGAACACCGGCCTCCTCCATAGATCCCCGGCAGGACGCACCGCCAACGCAGGGTGCGGGGGCGGGCAATTAGCGGGGGTCCGCGGCGGATCTCCACCGCGGAATTCCGCCCGTCCAACGGGGATATTTTTCGGGATCGTGGTGCGTGTGCAGGGGCAACCGCGGGGCCTTGCGGGGATCGGCCGCAGTGTTTGGAGGAGATGTCGCTGAGGGTGTGGTGTTTGGCGGTGGTGCGCCCCATGCTCAGGAGCAGCTTAACAGAAAATGGGCGATTTGGCATCAGCCCGTGATGGCCGCCGTGCGCCGAGGTCAGGTCTGGGGCGATAAGAAGCGTGCCTTCAGGAAGTTCGCCACGGCCGTGACGTCCGAAGGACTAAAGACGGGGCGGTCGACGCCCAATTCGGTGAGCAGGGCGTCGCTGTCGCTGATGAGGGCCAAAAGACCGGGATCCTCGAGGCGAAGGGGCACCGCATCGCCGGTGGCCTCCGGTCGAAACACCTCGATTTTGGGCAGGCGGCTATGCTTGTACCCCTCTGTAATGACCAGGTCGGCAAAGTGGAGCAGGGGCAGTAATTCCTCCGGGCGGTGGTCGCGGTCGCTGTCCATTACCAGTCCGACCCGATTCGGCGAAGAGATCAGGGTGGCCACCGCACCGGCTTTTTTATGGCGCCAGGTGTCCTTGCCGGGCTTGTCCATTTCGAAACCATGGACGTCGTGTTTGATGACCGCCACCCGGATCCCCTCCTGGGTCAGCAGTGCGATCAATCTTTCGACGAAGGTGGTTTTGCCGGAGCCCGAATGGCCGACAAAGGCGACAATGGGGGGCAAGTCATAAGAGTTCGTCTGGATGACGTCCCAGGCGCCCGCACCGCGCGGCCGGTCGGTGGTCCGACGGCCCTCGGAAATGTGTCGCTGCTCAGCGTCTTCAAACATGATCATCCCTTATCGACAAGCCCCGGCGTCTTCAGCGTGCCCTCATCAACACCGGCAATATGGCATTGTTGCACGGCCGGTGCAAGTGCTACCAGCGGTCCGAGCATCAGAAAAGCCCGTCGATCCGCGCCGAAAAGGGCGCCATCTGCATCAATGGCGCGAAGCGCTATGGAGAGGCCGGCATCGGTTAGATTTGACACAAAGGCCGGGGCCGTCAAAGGTCATTGCATGGAGCGCCGCCTTCAGGGTACCGTTCGCCGCCAGGCAGCAACCATCGGGGAGCGCAGTGGGCAGGGATTGTATTCCGCCGACGCTTATGTTAGATCCAGCATAATCGATGGGAATAGAACTCAGAAGGATACGGGTCGATGCAAAATTTCAAATCGCTGCTGCGCGGATCTGCAGAGGCCCACGGACACCTGTGTCCCGGTCAGGTGGTAGGGGTTCGCATGGCCCTGCTGGGCTGCGATCTCATCGGTCTCGATCAGCCCAGAGAGATGCCCCAAATCAAGAAACTTATCGTCTACGTTGAGATCGATCGGTGTGCGGCCGATGCCATCGCCTACGTCACCGGGGTCAAACTGGGCCGCCGTTCCCTGAAATTCATGGATTACGGCATCATGGCGGCCACCTTCGTCAATCTGGAGCGTCGGACCGCCTATCGCATCCTCTCCACCGAATCCTCCCGTCAACGGGTTGTCGACTATGCGCCGGAGATCGCCGATCCGCAGCACCAACAACTGGAAGCGTATATCCGTATGCCGGACGATCTCCTCTTCGATGTTCAGGCAGTGCAGGTGGACGTTCCCTACCACGATATGCCGGGACCGTCGCGTTTCAAGGCTGCCTGCGACCTCTGCGGCCAGGTGGTGCGCGACAAGAGAGAGGTCCTTAAAGGGGGGCAGGTGCTGTGCCGACCCTGTGCCCATGGCGCTTATTTTCGCCCCATCGCGCGGTGTGATGCGGCAACGGTGCGCCTCTCCGCCGCAGGCCCCCAACCGTCTTCGTCCGGACCATGCCTGCGGGCTGTTTGATCCGACCGTTGCGGCTTCTCGATTTCATGAATGCGAGGGTTCCAGCCCATGTGCAGTGGCAACGCCAAATACCACGATGAACAGCTCTCCAAGGTTCCCATTGAAGCGGCCGTTGGTGCGCGACTGGCCCACGACATTACCGAAGTGCGTCCCGGGGAGTTCAAGGGAGCGACCTTCAGACGCGGCCACAAGGTGGCACCGGAAGACCTCTGCCGCCTCATGCGGCTGGGCAAGCGGCACCTCTATGTGCTCGACCTGAAGGAGAATCAGGTGCATGAGGACGATGCCGTCCTGGCCCTCGCCACGGCGCTGGCCGGTCCGGGGATCGGCTTCAGCGGCCAACCCCGCGAGGGCAAACTGCAGTTGACGGCGACCTACGACGGCCTGCTGAAGGTCGCCACCGACGCGTTGGTGGCCTTCAACCTCATCCCCGACGTCATGTGTGCATCCCGCCACAACCATGTGCCGGTCCGCGAAGGGGACGTGGTGGCCGGCACGCGGGCCATTCCGCTGGTCATCGACCGCGACCGCCTCGACCAGGCCGTGGCGCTGGCCGCAGCGCACGCCCCCATCTTCAGCGTCAAGAGCTACAGCCGAACCCAGGTAAGGCTCATCATCACCGGGAACGAGGTCTACGATGGTCTCATTGAAGACCGCTTCGAGACCATTGTCCGGGAGAAGCTGGCGGCATGGGGTGTACACCTCGTGGAAACCGTCATCCTGCCCGACGATGTGGCGCGGATCGCCGCCGCCACGCAAAAATTCCTAAGAGATGACACCGACCTCATCGTTACCACGGGTGGCATGTCGGTGGATCCCGATGACGTGACCCGCCTGGGCATCCGTCAGGCCGGGGTGGATCGACTGCATTACGGCGCCGGTGCCCTGCCGGGAGCCATGGGGATGCTGGCCTACCACGGCCAGACCCCCATCATCGGTATACCCGCCTGCGGCCTCTACCACCAGGCCACCGTCTTCGATCTCCTCCTGCCGCGCCTGTTGGCCGGCGAGAATCCCGACGAAAACGATCTGGCGCGCCTCAGTGTGGGGGGGCTCTGCCTGGACTGCGAGGCGTGCCGCTACCCGGACTGCAGCTTCGGGAAGTGCTCGTGAGCCGCAGTGCCGCGCTGATCGGCTTCCAGGAGGCCCACCGGATTACCTGCGATGCCATCCAGCCCCTTCCGGCCCGGCGCGTGCCCCTGTTGGAAGCGGTGGGTCAAGTGGTCGCGGAAGATGCCGTTTCCCAGGTAGATGTTCCCTCCGCCGACGCCTCCATGAAGGATGGTTTTGCGGTCATCTCCTCGGCGGTCGCCGCCGCCAGCCCGCAAACGCCGGTTCGCCTCGCGGTTCACCATCACATCGTCGCGGGTATGCGTCATCCGGACAGTGCCCGGGTGACCCCCGGTGCGGCGGTGGGGGTGCTCACCGGCGCTGCCATACCGCCGGGGGCCGACGCCGTCGTGGCCAATGAGTTCGTGCGCGAGGCGGATGGTTGGATTACGGTGACCGCCACGGCCCACCAAGGGCGCAACATTCTGCCCTGCGGCAGCGACGTGGAGCGCCACAGCACCGTCGTGTCGGCCGGCGAAGTGCTGACCCCCGGTAAACTGGGGCTCCTGGTCGCCGCCGGCCATTCCCATCTCGCGGTGATTCCCCGCCCCAAAGTGCGCCTCATCGCCACTGGTACCGAGGTCGTGGCACCGGGGGAGACCATCGCCGAGGGCCAGGTTTACAGCAGTAATGTGATGACGATCGCCGCCTGGTGCCGCCACCTTGGGATGCCCACGGAGATCGACTTTGCGGAGGACCGGCCCGAGGTCATCACCGAACGTCTCCAAACCGCCATCGCCGACGGGGAGGCCGTCATCACCAGCGGAGGGGCTTGGACCAGTCGCAAAGACCTGCTCTCACCGGTGCTGGAACGGCTGGGCTGGCGCAAATGCTACCACCGCATCCGCATGGGGCCGGGCAAGGCGGTGGGGATGGGTATCCTAGAGGGGAAACCGGTATTCGTCCTGCCCGGCGGGCCGCCCTCCAATCTGATGGCATTCCTGCAGCTGGCGCTGCCAGGCCTCTTCCGCCTATCCGGCCGTCGTGAACCGCCGCTCCCATGTCGACGGGTTCGGACGCGAGCGGCACTGCGCGGTCGCAAGGCGGACTGGACCCAGTTCATCTATGGAGAATTGGTGGATGACGCCGGCGAAACCCGCTTCCAGGCCCACCGGGACCGCAGCCGTCTGCGCTCCATGGCCGAGGCCGAGGCAATCGCCGTGATTCCCGAAGGGCGGGAGGTCATCGACGCCGGCGGCGAGGTGTCCGTCCAGATGCTGGGGAGCTGCCGATGATGTCGCGGGATCCTGACGCACCCTGCTGCGGCGCCCTGCTGTTGGCCGGGGGGCGCAGCCGACGGATGCCGGGTATCAACAAGGCCTTTGCTGAGGTGGCTGGACGCCCCATGATTCAACGCATTCTGGACACCTTGAGGGCCTGCTTCGAATCGGTCCACATCGTGGCCAAAGACCGGGCGCCCTATGCCGGCCTGGGCGTCGACGTTATCGAAGACCGCTTGCCCGTTCAAAGCCCGCTGGCGGGGATCCACGCCGGCCTCACTGCCGTCGCCAGGGAGTATCTTTTCTGCTGTCCCTGCGACACCCCTCTGCTTTCCCGGGAGGTGATCGAGACCATCCTGGCGGAGATCCGTCCGACGACGGATGTGGTCGTTCCCCGACTGGGACCCTTCTATCAGCCCCTCTGTGCCGTTTACAGTCACAGGTGTCTGCCGGTGATCGCCGATATGTTGGCCGAGGGTGAGGTGAAGGTGGATCGGCTCTATTCGCAAGTTGTGCTCAAAGAGGTTTCCGAACCGCTATTGCGCCGGGTGGATCCCCACCTGCATGCCTTCCTCAACGTCAATACACCCGCCGACTTGGCGGCCCTCACCCGCCTCCTGCAGCGAGATCCAACGCGGGCGATAGCGGCTAAAAATGACCTTCCCCCACATTGATCGCCGCGTCGAACTATGCCATAATCTGGCCCCGAATCGGCCGGTGGGCGCCGTCGGTGCCTGTGGCGATTCTGCACTGATCCACTACGCAATATTCCCGATTCCGTTAACATTAGATGGTGAGCCTGAAGAGGAGGGCTTTGGATGGACACATCGACCCGTTACTTAGGCCTGGAGCTCAAAAATCCCATTATCGCCGGCAGCTCCGGTATGACCAGTTCCGTGGCCAAGGTCAAAGCGCTCGAGGAGCAAGGTGCCGGCGCCGTCGTATTGAAATCGATCTTCGAGGAGGAGGTGGCCCTCGAATACACCGATTTTATCAAGAGCAGCCCTAAAAACGCCGACGGCAAGGCCTACTTCGAATATGAGGGGCGCATCAGCCCCATTGAATACTACCAATACGTGCTGCGTGAGGAGAACCTCAAGAAGTATGTGGACCTGGTGGGGGAGAGCAAGAAAGCGCTCTCCATTCCCGTCATTGCCAGCATCAACTGCTTTCTTAAAAGCGTTGAGTGGCTTTCCTACGCCAAGCACCTGGCCGCGGCCGGCGCGGACGCCCTCGAACTGAACATGTTCTTTCCACCCACCGACTTTTCAGCGGAACCCGCCGCCACAACGGCCTTCTATTTTGAGACCTGTGCGGCGGTCACGGAGAAGCTCGACATACCGGTCGCGTTGAAAATCAGTCCCTACTTCACCGACCTGGGGCCCATGATTCAGAAGCTGTCCCGCACCGGCATCGGCGGTCTGGTGCTGTTCAACCGCTTCTACAGCCCCGACATCAATATCGAGAAGATGGAGTTGACGCCGGGCTTTGTCTTCAGTAATCCTGCCGAACTGGCCCTATCCCTGCGCTGGGTCGCCATCATGGCCAACAAGGTGGACTGCGATTTGGCCGCTTCCACCGGCGTGCACGACGGGGCGGCCGTTGTCAAACAGCTCCTGGCCGGGGCCGCTGCCGTGCAGACCGCCTCCTGCCTTTACAAGAACGGCCCCGCTCATATCGCGACCATGTTGAAAGCGTTGGAAGCGTGGATGACGGCCAAAGGTTGCCGCGGGCTGGCAGATTTCCGCGGAAAGCTCAGCCAGGAGCAGAGTACCGACCCGTCGATATATGACCGCACCCAGTTCATGCGCTACTTCGGCGGCAAGAAAGATCACCTGACCTAATCGCCACCGTTTCCTTGACCATTACCAGGAGTGATCCTTGAACCGATCGATTTGCCTCTTGATCATCGTGCTGATGGGCAGTTGCCTGCCCATCCTTTGCGCTGCCGCTGACCAGGACGCTGCTGCCCCGGCAGCGATCAGCGATGCCACCCAGGAGTGTCTCGACTGTCATGCCAGTTTTCATCCCGGGATCGTGGCCGGTTGGCGCAACAGCCGTCATGCGGCCATCACACCAGCGGCGGCCATGAAGGTCACCGGAGAGGGCCGCAAGGTGAGCGCCACGGACGTCCCCGAGAGCCTGCGCACGGTGGCCGTTGGCTGCGCAGAGTGCCACCTGCTGCGCCCCGAGGCCCATGCCGACACCTTCGACCACAACGGCTACGATGTCCATGTCGTGGTCTCTCCCCAGGACTGCGCCACCTGTCATCCCCAAGAGGCCGAGCAGTACGACCGCAACATCATGGCCCACGCCCGCAAGAATCTGAAGGAGAATGCGGTATACAACCAGCTGCAACGCTCCATCCTCGGGCAGCCCGAAGTTGCGGATGGGCGCCTGAGCGTCACGGCGGAGGGGGCGGCCGCCCGTGCGGAGGGCTGCTATTACTGCCATGGCACCGAACTCAAGGTCACCGGCAGCGAAGTGCGCGACACCGATGCGGGTGAGCTCGAGTTTCCCATTATTGCCGGCTGGCCCAATCAAGGGGTCGGGCGCATCAATCTCGACGGCAGCCGCGGCTCCTGCGCGGCCTGCCACACCCGTCACCAGTTCTCCATGGCCATGGCCCGCAAGCCCGATACCTGCGGCGAATGCCACGTGGGACCGGACGTGCCCGCATTGAAGGTTTACAAGGCCAGCAAGCACGGCAACATCTACCTTTCCAAGCACCACGAATGGGACTTCGACAAGGTCCCCTGGACCATCGGGGATGACTTCCGCGCCCCCACCTGCGCCACCTGCCACATCAGCCTGTTGGTGGACAGCGACGAGAATGTGGTGGCCGAGCGCACCCACGAGATGAAAAACCGCCTCTCCTGGCGCATCTTCGGTCTGATTTACGCCCATCCCCAACCCATCAACCCCGACACGACCATCATCCGCAATAGTGAGGGACGGCCGCTGCCCACCGACTTCGACGGCGGGTTTGCCCAGAAGTTTCTGATCTCGACCGAGGAACAGGCCAACCGTCGGATGGAGATGACGGCCATCTGCCTCAAATGTCATGACAGCAGCTGGGTCGACGGGCATTTCAAGCGCTACGAGGAGACCATTCACGCCTCCAATGCCAGCGTCAAAGCCGCCACCGACCTGATGCGGTCCGCCTGGGACCAGGGGATCGCCACGGGGCTCGATCAAGACCAAAACCCCTTCGACGAGGCGATCGAACGCATCTGGAGTGACGGTTGGCTCTTCTACGCCAACACCGTGCGGTTCGCATCGGCCATGGCCGGCGGGGGCGATTATGGTGTGTTCGCCGACGGCCGCTACCAACTCTCCCGGAGCGTTATCCAGCTGGCCGACAGGCTCGCCTTGGAGAAGCGCCTCGGCCCGCGCAGAGAGTAGTGGCGGCGATAGCGTTGCACGCGTGAAAAAAGGGGGGAGGGATGGGCGTCGAAGCGACCCGTATCAGCCGGCTAAAAGAAGGCCCCCCGCGTCCCAAGGCCGCCTACGTTCTTTATTGGATGCAGCAATCCCAGCGCGCCCATGACAATCCTGCGCTGGAGATCGCCATTCAGAAGGCCAACCGTCTGGACCTCCCCGTTCTGGTCTGCTTCGGCCTCATGGACGGCTACCCCGAGGCCAATCGCCGCCACTACCGATTCATGCTGGAGGGGTTGGCCGACACGCAGGCCCTCCTGGCCCGGCGGCGGATCCGCATGGTGGTGCGGCATGGCGATCCGCCGACGGTGGCCGTCGACCTGGCCCGTCAGGCGGCCATGGTGGTTTGCGATGTGGGCTACACGCGCCACCAGCGCCAATGGCGCGAAGCGCTCGCTCGCGGGACGGACTGCCCGGTTCTGGCGGTGGAGGGCGATGTGGTGGTGCCGGTGGCGGTCACCTCCACCAAAGCGGAGTACGCCGCCCGGACCATCCGCCCCAAGGTGAACCGCCACCTGGACGACTACCTGCAGCCATGCCCCCGCTACCGTCCCAAACACGACAGCCGCAACCTGCCCGTCGAGGGCCTGTCGCTGGACCATCTCGACGCACTGCTCGATACGCTGCAGATTGACCACGCCGTGGCTCCCGTGACGCTCTTCTTCAAGGGGGGCCCCTCCGAAGCGAAGCGTCGCCTGCGCACCTTTCTCACCCAGCGGCTGGCGCGCTACGTCGCCCACCGCAACCAGCCCCAGACGGACGACGGCTCGGGCATGAGTCCCTACCTCCATTTCGGCCAGATCTCGCCCGTTTTTTTGGCGCTCAAGGTGCGCGATGCGACGCAGGGCAGCCAGGAGGATCGCGACGCCTACCTTGAGGAACTCATCGTCCGGCGGGAGCTGGCCATCAACTTCATGCACCACACTCCGGCTTACGACCGGTATGCCTCCCTGCCGGCCTGGGCCCGCACCTCCCTGGCGCAGCACGCCGACGACCCGCGCCCCAATGTCTATACCCGCGAGGCCTTGGATGCCGCCCGAACCCACGATCCCTATTGGAATGCCGCCATGCAGGAGATGAAAGCCACTGGCTACATGCACAACTACATGCGCATGTACTGGGGCAAGAAGATCCTCGAATGGTCGCCGACCCCCGAGACGGCCTATGAGAGCGCCCTCCATCTCAACAACAAGTACTTTCTGGATGGGCGCGACGCCAATTCATACGCCGGTGTGGGGTGGGTGTTTGGGCTGCACGACCGGGCCTGGTTCGAGCGCGACATCTTCGGTAAAGTGCGCTACATGGCCGCCACCGGCCTCGAACGCAAATGCGACATCGCCGGCTATGTGGCGAAAGTGGCGCGCCGCTGCAAGCGGGCCGGTGCGGCCGCCATTTCCTGATGTGGTGGTGGATCTGGCGGTTGCCCGGCGGGGGCTGCTGGAAAGACCGAATACCCGCCGATATAGTGACGGCAACAGCAACGAAAGGCGCCAAGAACCGCCTTCCCAACGCATTGCAGCCCGACCGAGATGGATCACAACGCGACGCGCTGGTTCGATCGAATGTCGGCGAAACCCGGGGTTACGGCTTGCATGGCAACGGCAGCCGCAACATTATTAAGAGGGAAATGTTCATCCCAACAAAGGATCATTGCCACCATCCATCGTCAGAGAAGGGAGCTTTCAATGGATACCGCCAACATGCCCACCGTTTCCTTTTCCTTAACGGTGAAGGACACCGTCAAGGCCCTCGAATTCTACAAAAACGCATTCGGTGCCAAGGAAGAGTTCCGCATGCCCACCCCGGACGGCGGCACCGCCCACGGGGAGTTTTCCATCGGCAACACCCACATCTATATTTCGGATGAGGCACCGGAATGGCACGCCTTCGCCATGTCGGGCGACGCCGTGGCGTCGTGCCTCTTCTCCATCATGGTAGAGAATTGCGACCAGGCCTTCGAACGGGCCGTCAGCGCAGGTGCCGACGCCTTGAGCCCGCCCGAGGATCAATTCTGGGGAATGCGTTCCGCCATCGTCAAAGACCCCTTCGGCTACCGTTGGTCCTTCGGACAGATGGTTGAAGAGGTGCCGCCGGATGAGCTCATGAAACGCGCCCAAGCCTACTTCGACGAGGCCGGCCAAGGATGAAGGCCGCCCTTATGCTGTGAATCTGGGCGTCCCGTGACCATTCGTCACGGAGAGGCTCAGCGCTGCTGGGGACTGTATCCGGGGCGGGTGGTGCGGGCATCCGGCGAGGGATCAAGCAGATCTCTTCATCGATCCCTACGGCGCTGCTATTCGGAGGGGCAGCGGATGGCGTCGAGCCTGGTTTCCGTGCCGTCGCGGACCGACACGAGGGGCGTCCCCCCTTTATGCCGCGCCCCCGCTCAGCGGGAGAGCGAAGTCAACAACTTTGGCGGGCGGACGGATCAGGATTCGCCTTTCTTTTTGATTTTTTCATACCACGCCTGCCCCCCGTACATCGTCTCCATGCAATCCGGACAGAGGCCGTGGCTCACATCGGCGTCGGTGTGTTGACGGATGTAGGTGTCGATCTGATTCCAATACCCGCTGTCATCGCGGATCTTCTTGCAATTGGCGCAGATCGGCAAAAGGCCGCTCAGCGTGCGGACGTCGGCGAGGGCCGCCTGCAGCTTGTCGATCAAGTGTTCCCGCTCCAGCGCCGCCTGCTTGGCGGCCGTGATGTCGCGCACCGATTGAATGGCACCGACCACATCGCCGGCGGCGTTATAGAGCGGTGCGGCGGTTCCGGCCAGGTGGCGGCCGTCGGGGCCCATCTGCGGGTGAAAGGTTTCGCTCTTGAAGAGATGCGTGTCCACCACCTCGAATTTGGGATAAACCTTCTCCCACCGGGGATCTCGCCGCAGCACCAGATCGATGAGGACGGGGCGCGGTTCGCCGTAGAAGGGGACCGCGTAGGCATGGTCGCCCCTGCCCAAAATATCCGCTTTGGCGATCCCCGTCATCCGTTCCATGGCGAGGTTCCAGGCGATCACCCGCCCATGCGTATCGATGACCCAGGTCGGATCGGGCAGAAAGTCGATGATGTCGGCCAGTCGGCGCTGGGAGTCCGCCAATGCCCGCTCGGCGGCCACGCGGGCGGTGATATCGCGGGCCACTGTCTGGACGGCGGGGCCATCCCCCAGGGTGACCAGGGCACCGTTTACCTCCACGGTCACCTGGCCGCCATCGATCCGCAGGAATCTGGCTTGGAAGAGGGGGATCAGGTGCCCGCCGTCGACCAACTGCTCTCGCCGTGCTTCGATCGTCTTGATGTCGTCCGGATGCACCAGGCTGAAGAAATCCCGTCCGATGAGATCTTCCGGGGAGGTGGCCCCGAACAGATCGACGGCGGCCGGATTGGCCAGGATGATGATGCCCTCCCGGTGGCAGAACACTGCGTCGGGGTTGTGTTCCACCAGTAGCCGATAGCGCTGTTCACTGTCATGGAGCGCGTTTTCAAAGCGCTTCCGGTCGCTGATGTCGATGATGACGCCGGAGACGTTCTGACTGTCCAAGCTGGCGCATACGAGCACGGTTTTTTCGCGACCGATCTTGTCCACCAAGACCAGCTCGTAATTGTCCACCCGCCCCGAACGCTGCATTGCTTCGATGAATCGGGCCCGTTCTTCCGGTGCGCGATAGCGGATCAGCGCGCCGGCAGCAATGAGTTCGGCGCTGGAGTCGTAGCCGAACATCTGGGTCAGGGCGTGGTTGACGTAAAGGATTGCGCCATTGAGCCGGGTTTTGAAGATACCCACCAGGGAGGAATCCACCAGCATCCGATATTCATTTTCCGAGGCGCGCAGGCGTGCTTCGCTGTCGCGCAGGTAGGTTTCGGTCTGCTGATGTTTCGCTACCTCCGCCGTTAGTTTGCGGTTGGTCTCGCGCAACTCGGCGGTGCGGGTGACGATGGTTTTCTCCAACCGGTCGTGGGCCGATTGCAGCTCCGCCTCGATCTGTTTGCGCTGGGTGATATCCACCCCGGTTCCCAGCAGCCGGGTGAGCTTGCCGGCCCCATCGACGATGGGCGTCAGGTTGACCAGCACATCGATGGGATCGCCGTGGCGGGTGTTGGAGCGAAATTCGATGTTTTCCACGAACCGGCCCTCAAAGGCCCGACCGAAGGCTTTCGATACGGAGGGAATGTCGCTCGGATCGATGAGATCGAACCCATTGGTGCCGATGATCTCCTCGGCGCTGTAACCCACCCGCTGTGTCCAATAGCGGTTGACAAAAGCGAAGCACCCCGCTTCATCCAGGGCGAACACAAAGCTGTTGGTGGACTCCACCAAGGTTCGGTAAAGGTGATCGCCACCCGCATCGAGCTGGCCCAGGTCGTCGGCCTGCGGTATCGCACTCCGCCGACCCTGTTCTCCCTGTTCGACCAGGATGCGCTCCAACTCCTCAACCCGCTTGGCCAAGGTCGCGTAGCTCGGTTTGGCACTCATCGGCGTGTCCCCGCGTGTACGATGTTGTCGGTAGGCGCTGCATCCAAGCGGCCCAAATCAGGGCGTGAAGGGCCAAAAGATCGGCAGTGCAACCATGAGCAGAACCAGGATCAACAGGGTCAAAGGGATCCCCACCTTCAGGTAGTCGGCGAAGCGGTAACCGCCGGGCCCCATCACCAGGACGTTTGCCGGATGCGAGATGGGGGAGGTGAAGCTGGATGATGCGGCCATGGCGATGCCCATGAGCAGGGTGTAGGGCGAGATGCCCAGTCCGGCGGCCGTCTTTAGAGCGATGGGGACCATCAGCACCACCAGGGCCGCCGTGGGGATGATGCTGGTGGCCAGGAAGGTGATGGCCAACAGCCCGAAGAGCACGGCGTGGGGGCCCAAGGGGCCCAGCATGCCCACGACGCCTTCGGCCAGCAGCCGCGCCGCACCGGTGTTGTCCAAAGCGGTGCCCAGGGGCAGCATGCCGGCGATGAGAAAGACCGCTTTCCACTCGATGTAGCGGTAGGCCTCCTCCATGGTGAGGCAGCGGCTCATCACCATCACGGCGGCGCCGAGGACCACGGCGATGTAGATGGGCAGCCAGCCGAGAATAACGGGCAGCAACACGGCGCCCATGATGGCCAGCGCGATGGGCGCTTTCTCTTCTCGGGGGATCTCCTGGGCGGTTTCGGTGAGGACCAAGAAGTCGGGTTCACGGCCCAGGACGTTGAGCTTCTTGCGAAGCCCGTACAGCAGCAGGGCGTCACCGAAATTCAGCTGCATGTCGCGCAATCCACTGCGGTGGGCGCGCCCTTTGCGCCAGATCGCCAATACGCTGAGACCATATTTCTCGCGGAAATGGATCTCTCCCAGGGTTTTACCGGACAGGACCGAATGGGGGGAGAGAATCACCTCCACCAGACCGACCTGATCATCCTCCAGCATGGATGGGTCGAGCGTCGCTTCGGCCTCCTTGACAAAGACGCCTTCCAGCCCCTGGAGCAGCAGGATGGAAATCATATCCTTGGCGCCGGAGACCACGAGGCGGTCACCGGCTATGAAACGATCCTGGGAGGTGGGGACAATGACGTCGCCATTCTCCCGAACGATATAGAGGATCTGCACGTCCACCGCGTCCCCGAGGCGGCTCTCCCCCAATGTCAGATCTACGAGGATGGAACCTGTTGGTACCAGGAGCTGGTGGGCGCGTGTGACCAGATCGGTGCCCGACTCCAACGCCAATGGCGTCAGCCGTCGGGTGAGATTGAATTCGGCGGCCTGCTCCAGGGCGTCCACGCTCTCCTGGGGGCCGTGAACCCAAATGGTGTCGCCACTGCCGGGCACCTGTGATTTGAGATCCTCCTCGATGAGGCGCTCGGTGCGCCGCAGCGCGATGACGTTGAGGCCGTAGCGGGTGCGAAAGCCCATTTGGGCGATGGTCTGGCCACTTTGTTCAAAGCGCTGCGTGACCTGAACCTCGGCCACCTGCATGCCGTGGGCACAGAGGGCGGCCACCCCATCGGCTTCCGTGTCGGTCAGCAGTTGTCCCCAATTGTTCAACTCCTGGATGCGGTCTTGGCGCCCCTCGACGATGAGTTCATCCTCGGCCTGAATCACCTCGTCGATTTCCGGTGCCAGATAGGTTTTGGCGTTGCGCGTGATGCCCACTACATTGAGGCCCAGGGCGGAGCCCAGACGGCTGCGGGCCAGGGTTTTGCCGACCAGGGCAGAATCCGTTGGGATGCGGATCTGGAAGAGTCGCTCCTGGAGCTCATATTGCCAACGGTAATCGCGGCGGGAGGTGGCGGTTTCGGCGCCGACGTTGCCGCGGGGCAGCAGCCGGGTGCCCACCAAGGCGACAAAGAGAACCCCGCTGATCATCACCACCAGACCCACAGGGGTGAAATCGAAGAGTCCGAAGGGTGCCATCCCGTTGTCGCGCAAGGCCTCACTGACCAAAATGTTGGGCGGCGTGCCGATCATGGTGGTCAGCCCTCCCAGCAGTGAGCCGTAGGCCAGCGGCATCAGTAGGGTCGAGGGGGAGCGGCCGGTCTTGCGGGTGATATCCATCACCACGGGCAGCATCAAGGCGGCGATGGCGACGTTGTTCATGAACGCCGAGAGCCCGCCGGCGATGATCATGATGATGATGATCAAGAATGTTTCGCCGCGGCCCGCCACCCGCAGGAGTTGACGGCCAAGAATGTTGGCGATGCCGGTTCGCGTGAGACCGCCGCTGAGAATAAAGACTGCCCAGATGGTCACGACGGCCGGGTTGCTGAAGCCCGCCAGGGCCTCCGTTGGTGTGACGATGCCGCTGACGGCCAGAAAACCCAGCACGAGCAGGGCCAGGACTTCGAGTGGCAGCAACTCGGTGATCAACAGCACGATGACGGCGGCCAGGATCAGCAGTACGACGACAATTTCCATTGTCATGGGGACCTCTTTGAAGAAATGGCGACGGGTGGCGACCGCCCGCACAAGCGGTGAAAGGCGGATGGGCCGACCGGTTGGCTGATACTTGCGCGTCGTGTCAGCCTTTTTGGGTACTATTCGCGCCGCTATCCGTCAAGTGCGGGCGATGCGCCGCCATGGGGAGCGTCGCTTGGCCGGCGCCATTCCAGGGGCGTCCAGCGCCGGCACGGCCACTATCGCTTGAGAAGCGCAGGCGGGGGACCTATCTTTAGGCGGCTGTTCACGGCGCTGCCCGGCGCACGCCACCGCAACCCACTGCATTCGGGAGAAAGCCCATGTCCAACATCCCTTTTGACCCAGCCGTTGATCTGGCCCCCATCCCTTTCCGAGACGATCTCTGCCGCTTGGCGCGGGAGCTCCGTGATCAAGGTCTTGTGTGGAAGCCCCATGTGGGGTGCTTTGTCTGGGACCCGGATGCGCACATCGACGCTCCGTCACCGTTTCCCGGACGGATCTACTTTATTCTCAGCATGGCGCGATTTTTAAGAATCTTTGGCAGCGTCGAGGCCATGGTCCAGCATCTGGTATGGCTGCCGACCTGGCATCAGGCGCACCAAGTGGCACGCAAGCTGGGGGTGGGGCCGGACTTGCAGATGACGGCCGGCACCGACCTTGGCCAGCAAGGGGGGGCGGATCTGATCTATCTCTATCGGCGGATCCAGGACGCGCTGGGCGGCAAGGGGCGGGCGAAGGAAGCGGACCTCCTCCAGCGTGCGATGGCCCACCATCTGGGAGATTTGGCCGATCTGCCCGAGCGGCTTCAGGCCCATCTGCGATCGGTGTACGCGGCCTTCATCGACGGCTACCTGCCGCTGCTGCGGCAGAAACTGGATAAACCTAACGATTGGCGGCCGCAGCGCTGGCCGGTGGACGAGGAGATCTATCAGGGGATGCACCATTTCTTCTCGGACTATCAGCACATCGCCCAGGAGTTCAGCCGGTTGAATGCGGGCATTGAACGCTTGCGGCGGATCGACCCCCATACCCATCCCCGGCAATATGGGCGGGCAGTCGATCAGCTCCTCCATCCGGAGAATGCGTCCGGACATCTCGATGGCCTTGCCTGACGAATTCGACGCCCGGGGTGAGCGCGGTCAATTGGAGATGACGCGTTTGTCCAAAATCGTCCGCACCCGCTCGCTGAGGGTGTTGAGATCGAAGGGTTTCTGAATGAATCCGCTGCAGCCCTTCTCCATGACGGCTTCGGCCCTGCCATTGAGGGCGTATCCGCTGGAGAGCAATACGCGGATGTCGGGATTGACCTCCTTGATCCGATCGAAGGTGTGGCTGCCGTCCATCTCGGGCATGATCAGGTCGAGAATGACCAGCGCGATCCGATCTCCCTGTTCGGCCACCGTGTTGATCGCCTCCATGCCGCTGCTCGCCACCAACACCCGGTAGCCCAGTCGTTCGAGCAGGCTGCGGCCAACCTCCTGAATCATCTTCTCGTCATCCACCAGGAGAATGGTCTCACGGCCGATCGCCAGGCTGCGGTGAATGGGTTTAGCCGATGATACCGCCTTTTGCACGGCCGGAAAATAGAGCTTGAAGGTGGTTCCTGCGCCCGGCGTGCTCGCCACCGTGATGGCGCCGCCATGGTTCTTCACAATGCCGTAGACGGAAGCGAGTCCCAGGCCCGTGCCCCGTGTTTTCTCTTTCGTGGTGAAGAAGGGATCGAAGATCTTTTCTATGACCTCCGTTGACATGCCGATGCCGGTATCGGTGACCGATGCGCAGACGTAGGCGCCGGCCGATAGCTGGGGCCCCTCGGCGTGATTCTCCGTCAGGGTTACCGCACGGGTTTTCAGGTAGAGACGACCGCCATCCGGCATGGCCTGCCAGGCGTTGACGAAGAGGTTGAGAAAGACCTGCTCCATCTGATTGCGGTCCGCCTCGATGGGGGGCAGACCGGTCTGCAGATCCTGGTGGATCTGGACCTCCTTTTTGGTGCGGCCGAACATGGTGGCGCTCTCCTGAAGCAACCGATTGAGCTTGATGGGTCGGGGATCATACTTGCCGCCGCGGGCGTATCCCAGAAGCTGGTGGGCCAGGGCGGCGGCGCTGCGCACATGGGCTTCGATGCTGGCGACATGCTCCTGGTGGGGGTGATTCTCGTCCAGGTCCAGCAGCATGAGGGAGGCGCGGCCCTGAATGCCCATGAGGAGGTTGTTGAAATCGTGGGCCAAACCGCCTGCCAACGTGCCGATGGCTTCCATCTTCTGCGCCTGCTGCAATTTCTTGGCGTAGGCCTCCTTCTCCGCCTGTGCCTCCACCTGGGCGCTGATGTCGATGAGGTGGCTGAGAAAGTAATCGGGCTTGCCCAGGTCGTCATGGATCAAGGTGTTGCTGACGATCACCCAGACAACCCGGCCATCTTTGTGGATATAGCGCTTCTGGGCCTGGTTGAAGGCCACCTCCTGCGTCAGCAGCTGACGCCATCGCTGACGTGCACCCTCGCGGTCGTCGGGATGGGTGAAGTCGTTCAGGGAGCGACCCACCATCTCGTCGGCGCGATACCCCAGCACCTTGCAGATCTGCTGGTTGACCTCAATGAAGCGTCGTTCGGTATCGATGATGGCCACGCCCACCGGCGCACTTTCAAACATGCCTCGGAAGCGGCGTTCGCTCTGGCGGATCCGCGCCTCCGCGGCCTGGCGGTCGCTGATGTCCGCGAGGGTCACCAGGGCGCGTCGGTCCTCCAAAAAAGAGGCGCGGAATTCGATGAATTTGGTCGATCCATCTCGGCAGGCCACCCGGAAATCGCGCAGCGCCCGGGGATTATCGGTATCCTGGCGCCACGCCGCCATCACAAAGTCTCGGTAGGCCGGGTCTGGATAGGCGCGCACAAACCAGCGCTCGAGGTCGGGGACATCCGCCAGGGTGTAGCCGGTCAATTCGGTGAAGCCTCTATTGATGCGCAGCAGTTTGCCGTCGGGGCTCCAGAGGGTGACACCGATGAGGATGTTCTCGAACAGGGTGTCCATAAGGTCCCGCTGCTGCCGCAGATCCTCCTCCCGCTTGCGCTGTTTGGTGAGGTCGCGGGTCAAGGTGTAGAATCCCATTACCCGGCCAGTCTCATCGATATCCGGGACATAGTGGACTTCCAGCCAGGTACCGCTGCCGTCCGGGGTGTGGAAGTCAAACTCGAAGCGGACGTCCCTTCCGCTGAGGGCCTCCAGAATATAGCGCCTTGCGCGGCGGTAGTTGTCCGATCCGATCACTTCGGCGACGGTATTGCCGATCATCTCACGGCGGGGCTTGCCGAGAATCTTCTCATAGGCGTAGTTGACGAAGACATAGCGCTCCTCCGTGTTCACGTAGGAGATGCGTGCCGGCAGACTGTCGATGAGGAGCTGCAGCCGGCGTTCATCGGATTGGGCGGATTCGAGCTGGGCCTTCAGTTGCGGATAGTAGCTCTTGCGGGTCGAGGTCAGCATCTGGTCCAAGAATTTCTCCTGGATGGCGCTGACGGGATCGGTATTTTCCGGAGCGGGTTTCTTCATCTCTGGATGAAACAACTTTCTTTGGCGTCAGGTTCCACATCAATGCAGGACGGCGCTGTAAATCGATTCAATCTCTCGCGGCGTTGCCGGACGCGGATTGGTGGCCAAACACGGATCCGCGTGGGCATTCCGGGCGAGGGTGGAAAGATCATCGGCGGCGACGCCCATCGCCTTGAGTCCCTGCTCGATCCCCAGTTGACGGCGCAGAGCGGCGATACGCTCCGTCAAGGCTGACAAGAGCGCCGTCGCGTCCCGGGCGGTGTCCCCGATGCCCATGGCCGCGGCCAATCGTCGGTATTTTGTCTCGGCCGCTGGGTAGTTGAAGGCCACCACTGCCTCCAACAGGCGCGCATTGCACTCACCGTGGGCCAGGCCCAGCGCTCCGCCCAGGCTATGGGCCATGGCGTGGACCAGGCCGAGACTGGCGTTACTGAAGGCCAGACCGGCCATGAGGCTGGCCATCATCATGGGATCGCGGTGGGTCATCTCATCCGGCGCTTTGCAGGCCTGGAGGAGATGGGCGGCGATCAGCCCGACGGCTTGGAGGGCGGCCATATCGGTGAGTGGTGATGCATTGGTCGACACATAGGCCTCGAAGGCGTGGCAGAGGGCGTCCATGCCGGTGGCGGCGGTAAGCTCCGGTGGCATGGTGGTGGTGGTTTCCGGATCCACCAGGGCGATATCGGGGATCACCATCTTGCTGATGATGGCGATTTTTACGTTGCGATTCGTGTCTGTGATGATGGCGAATTGGGAGACATCGGCCGACGTCCCCGCCGTCGTCGGGATGAAGATCAGGGGGGGGCCTGGGTTGGGCACGACGTCCACGCCCTCGAAATCGAGCACGTGTCCCCCGTTGCCCACAACCAAACCGATGCCTTTGGCGGCATCCATCGGGCTGCCACCGCCCACTGCCACGATGAGGTCGCAGTTCTCGGCCGCACACACCTCCGCCCCCCGCTCCACCTCATGGTCCTTGGGGTTGGGGGTAACGCCGTCATAGCGCACATAGTCGATGCCGGCTGTCTCGAGACTGGCCTCGGCCCGCTCGGTCCAACCCGCCTGCACCACACCGGGATCGGTCACCAGAAAGACCCGGCTGGCGCCGAAGTTACGGGCGTGCTGTCCGGCCAACTGCAGGGCACCCGGCCCGTAGACGATCTCCGGCAAAATGAATTTGCGCAACTGACGCAGCAAATGCCTTTTCATACGGCGTCGCCTCGGATGTGGCATTCAAACAGGATGGGGTTGCTGTCAGTATACGGTTACCTTCAATGAACGCGCAAGGGAGATGTGGATGGCGCACCCGTCTGCGCAGATCTGTCCCCGGATGGGGGATTGCGGGGGACGTGTTGCCGGATTGAGGTGTCCGCAGGGTCTCTCTTCTGGTATGACAGGCACTATGCAGATCGGTCCCCTCATCGTCGCGGTCCGCCCGCGCGACGGCAACCAGCACACGCGCTGGATCGGCGTTTGGCGTGACTATACCGCCGATGTGGAGCGGATCTGGACCCTCATCACCGACACGCAGCAATGGCCCCTCTGGGGGCCATCCCTTAAAGCGGTACGCTGTCAGCGGCGCGTCATCCATGCCGGTGTCCGCGGACGGGTACAGACGGTTGTCGGTATCTGGCTGCCCTTCACGGTCACTGCCTACTGCCATCTGTGCAGCTGGGACTGGCGTGTGGGCGGCATAACGGCCACGGGCCATGAGGTGGCGACCACCCCGGACGGCAGACGGCGTCTGATCTTCTGGGTGCCCCTGTGGGCCTGGCCCTATGCCGTGGTCTGTTGGTGGGCGCTGCGGCGGATCCAGCGCGTCTTAGCCTGATGTCGCAAGGTCGGCCACGGCCTCCCTGGCGCGCCTCGTGGGCAGCCGACGGATATGGCTGAACAGGCGACGGCAGGCACTCAGCGACAATCGTTCCACCCGTCGAATGGCCTGCCACTCATCCTTCAAGTGCGGCAGCTCGGCGTCCGAGGCCGTCATCTCCACCTTGGTGACGATTTTGTTGTAGATGAGGCTTTGGGCCGCCAGACGTCGGCAGCGGCGGTCGTCCGCTTGCGGGGTGAAGAGATAGACGGCCGTCAGCCGGTCTCCCGGGGCCATCAGATAGGTTCTGCCGGTCAGCGCTTTCACGGCCGATGACTGAAGATGCCGGGTGACGACGCGGCGTTCATCGGCCAGCAGCCGTTTCAACTCACGCCGCAGCCACAGATGCATCGTGCCCGCCTCCACATAGACGCGGTTGTCCGGCATCTGATCGATCAGGGCGATCGCCCGCATTCGGTCGCGCAGACGGAAGCGTGCGGCGTCCGACCGAGCGAACCGCTGCAGGGCCTCGACAACGGCATCGAAAGGGGCGCTGCGGGCGACCTCATAGTAATTGAGCAAGGCGGCGGTGGCGTTTTTCTCAGCACCGTAAACCGCCTCCATGGGGGTCCCAGGGGGAATCTCGGATGGGGATCCGCCTGCGGCGAAGCGGTCGTGAATCTGAAGGAGCCGGTCCATATAGGGATCGCATTGCCGGATGGCGATGCCTTTTTGGTGCAACCGCCGCAACAGATGGCAGCTGCGGCGGCTGAATTCGGGGTATTCGCTCTCCATCAGCGGCAGATAGTCCTCGACGGCCAATTCGCCTGAGAGCATGGCCGTCAGCTCCGCCTGCGCCGCCTCCTCCAGGAATATCACGTCGTGGCGGGCCATCTCCGCTTCGGCCGCCGGCAGGGATTCGGGGCGGTGGGTGCTGTAGGCGAGGGTGACCGGGGGGCGCACCATCTCAATCCGCCGCTGGTTGAGGGGGCCTCAGGTGGGTATCCACGACCTGCTGCAGGTGATCGATACACTCGGCGGGCGTTCGATAGGTGTAGCCGGCCAAGAGCGCTTGTTCGCTGTACACGTCAATGGCCGCCGTATGGGGCGGGCGGGCCAGCAGTACATTGACCAAGGGGTCCTTCACATCGGTGCGACGCAGCAGCACCACCCCGTCGTCAGCCGAATGTCGGGCCTCTTCGGGAATGGGACGGCCGCGATTGAGGTACATCATCTGATTGCGCACACTCGGCGGCAGGAAGAGCCCGAATGCCGTATCGGGCAACTGCAAATGGCGCAGGAGCTCGGCGAAGGTCTCCTTCTCATCGGATCTCAAATCCCGGAAGGTGATCAACTGACCCGGCCGGAGATAGGCCTCCATTTGGTCGAGGAGGTCGGTCAGCATCTGCTGCCAGCCGCCGACCAGTTGGTTCGGGCCGATGCCGGTTCGGTTGGCGATGGTCTCATGTATGGGAGTGGAGTGGCCGCGGTAGGGAGGGTTCATGGGCAGTCTCGCGTGTGGGGGTGAGGAGAGAGGGCAGGGGGAGATCGCTTGAACGACGCCCCCCCTGCCGATGGTGGAGGAGGATCATCGACGACATCGCCGCCGACAATCAGCCGACCACCTCCTGCGGCCTGGGGATCTCATACCCGTCGGCCTCTTCGGTGGACAGCAGGTTACTCTCCAGATCATTGCCTTTGAGGTCGGTGTATGCGTTGGCCGCCCCCTCCGGCGTCGTTCGAATGGGAAACTTGAAGCGTTTGATGAGGCCGTTGCGAAACTTGCACGTCCACATCACATCCTCGGTTCCCATCATGGGCATGATGCTGCTGCCCAAGGGCACGAAATCGGCGTACCCTCTGACTTCGATCGCCTGGGTCGGGCAGATTTTGACGCACGAGAAGCACTCCCAACATTGGTCCGGTTCCTGGTTGTACGCCTTCATATCGTTCGGTTCCAGGACCATCAGATCGTTGGGGCAGATGTACATGCACGCTGTCTTGTCTCCACCCTTGCAACCATCGCATTTTTCTGCGATCACAAAGCTTGGCATGAGAGTTTACCTCCAGATTTGGGGTTGAACAAATGCACGCGTCGCGTCTGCGGGAAGGCGTCCGCAGGCCGGTTCGCGTACCAAAAAGCGCCTTTCGGCACACCGACAAGGTGGGACTGCCCCTTGGAGCTGTCAATGCAAAAACGCCCCGATCGCGCGCGCTGCCGCAAACCACCGCCCGTCAGCCCGGTATCCCCGTCCCCAGGCGTCCCGGGCCTGCAGCCGCTGGCAATCGCCGGCGGACGGCGGAGTGCGGCGGTGGGCCGGCGGCTGCCCCCGGCGCCGCACCGACGGGCGGTCCGTTGCTGGGCGCTGATCTGGTTGTGCTGGTGTGCGGCAGGCGTCGCAGGGAAGGACGCTGTCGCAGCAGCGTCGCGCACTGTGACGCATCTGGGGCAGGGCATTCATCTGCAGGAGCTGGTGCCCGACCCCCGAGGTGGGAAGGCGTATCGTCTGATCTACCAAGTCGCCGTCGATCCGGAGACCTATTGGCGTTTCAAAACCGATTTCAGCACCGACATCCTGCTGGAAAACAAGTACATCACGTCCCATCGGATGCTTTCGTTCACCAATCAACGCGCCGTCAACGAGAATGTCTACACATACGATTCGCGCCATGTCTTTCGGTGGCAGACAACCGTGAACGTGGAGGAGCGACGTCTCGATTTTCGCCTGCTGAACGCCGCCGAATGCGGCCAGCGTTTCCACTACGGAACGATTCAGGTGGAAGCGTCTGCCCTCGGCACGCAGGTCACCCAGACCGCCTACTTCGATTTCTGGGGCGTGCGCTTGTGGTTCCACTACCCCTGGTCGGGGGGGATGCGAGAATTTCTGCGCTACAACGCCTCCTGGGAGCAGCAGCTTGCCGAACGCCTGTTGCGCCGTTATGCGTCGGCCGCTCTGCCGAAGCTTCGGCCGCCCGGTCAACGCGAGTGATGGGTTCTTCCCCTCAATGAAACCCTTTTCCGCCCTCATTGTGAGGGGGGTGCTGGTTGTCTATGTTTAGGGTCCCGAGTGATCGGACGTCCATCGCGCCCGGCGCTCTCAAAAAAACCCCTAACAATGAAGAGGCGACCCATGAAAGTAGATATCAAGTGCTTTGCCAACCTTTCAGACCCGAACGGCTGCAGCTACCATCAACCCACTGAAATCGACGTTCCCGACCAAACACCGGTTCGGGAGATACTATCGAAGGTCGGCGCTGCCGAAGCGGACGTTCATTTGGTTTACGTGAACGGTCGCCGGGCGGCGTTTGAAGATACCCTGTCGGCAGGCGACCGCGTCGGGCTGTTTCCTCCCGTGGCAGGGATGTAAGCGCCAGCAGGCGGAGTGGGGTTTCGCCGGCAGGGTTCACCGCTGCGGGTGAGCCTGTCGGCGAGCACCACCTCCGACCTGGCGTCCGAAGGAGGGAGTAATGGAGTATCAGTCGGATATCTTTAACATTTTCGACAAAGATGAAAATTTTCGGGTGATCATGCGGCGGCTGCTAGAGGCGTCCTTTCTCGAATCGTTCAACGGGATCATGATCACGAGTGCCGAGCCGGGATACCCGATCCTGTATGTCAACCCGGCCTTCTGCAACATGACGGGTTACGGACCCCAGGAGCTGGTGGGCAAGTCGCCCGATGTGCTCCAAGGCGAGGCCACCGATCCTGCGGTACTCCAGCGGCTGAGAGAGGAGATTTCGCGGGGCGAAGTGTTTCACGGCCAGGCCATCAACTACCGCAAGGATGGCTCGACCTTCCTCATGGATTGGAAGATCGTGCCCATTCGCAGTGCCGGAGAAGAGATCACGCACTACCTGGCGATCCAGCAGCGGGTCGGTTAGAGCGCGCTTTCATGCTTGAACGTAACCACCTCAAGCTGTCGCTGCGCTTTCAGGACCGAGTTGGGATTGTGGCCGAAATCTCCAACACAATCGCGGCCATGCGCCTCAACATCGCCGCCATGGAGGTCGTTCGCGAAGCGGACGAGGCCTTGGTTTTCGTGGATATTGAGGCGGGGCCGGAGTTGGCCGCCACTGATCAATTGATTGCCCGACTGGATATCCTGAACGGTCTACGCAAGATAGAGGTCCGTCAGCACCTGCCCCACGAGGAGCGCGAGAAGCGTTTCCTGGTGGTGCTGGACAACATGAGCGACGGTGTCTTCTCCATCGATCGGCATGCCCGCGTGACCACCATCAACCGCGTCGCCTGCCAGGCCCTGGGCTGTCGCGCGCGGGATGTGGTGGGACGCCCCCTGGCGGAGCTGGGCCTGCCGCAGAATTTGCTGCTAAAGTGTCTGGAGGGAGAGGAGTTCAGTCACCTGAAGCAGAATCTGATCACCGAACAGGGCCGGTTTGAATTCTTCCTCACCGGGCGTCCCACCCGCGATGATGACGGCCGCATCATCGGCGCCGTCGCCTTTGCCCGGGACATGCGCGAAGTCCGCAAACTGGCGCATTCGCTCACCGATGCACCACAGATCAGTTTCACCGACATCGTCGGACGCACGCCAGCGATCACCAATGCCATCGCCTTCGCCCAGAAAATTGCGCCCACGGACGCCCTCGTCTCCATTTACGGCGAGAGCGGCACCGGCAAAGAGCTTTTCGCGCGCGCCATTCATGCGGCCAGTGAACGCAATGGTAGTTTCGTACCGGTGAACTGCGCCGCCCTGCCGGAGAACTTGTTGGAAAGCGAACTATTCGGCTACGAGGGCGGCAGCTTCACCGGTAGCAGCCGCAAAGGGCGTCTAGGCCTTTTCGAGACCGCCCACAAAGGTACTATTTTTTTGGACGAAGTGGCCGAACTGAGTCCGGCAGCCCAGGCCAAGGTTCTGCGCCTCCTCCAGGAGAAGGCCGTGCGACGCATCGGGGCGGCTCGGGAGGTAAATCTCAGCGCCCGCATCATCACGGCGACCAATTGCGACCTCGAATCCCGGGTACGGGGGGGGCGCTTTCGTCAGGACCTGTTTTATCGCATCAACGTCCTGCCCCTGCACATTCCGCCGTTGCGACATCGTCGGGAAGACCTCACCGATCTTGTCAATCATTTCCTTTTCCGGTTGGCCCGTCGCCTTGGTAAACCCCGGCAGCGACTCAGTGCCGCCGCACTTGCGAAACTTAAAGCCCACGATTGGCCGGGCAATATTCGCGAACTGAAAAATGTGGCCGAAAGAGCCGCCATCCTTTGCGACGCGGGCACCATCGACGCGGCCTGCATCCTCTTTAGCCACGAGCTGGGGCAACGGCTGCAGCCCCCCGGAAATGCGCAATTGGTCCCGGCGCTCAGCGGTGAGGGCCTGAAAGCGCAAACAGCGGCCCTGGAGCGACGCCTGATCACGAAGGCGCTCGAACAGCGGCCCTCCATCCGTCAGGCGGCAAAGCAACTGGGTATCTCCCACTCGGGATTGATTAAGAAGATGCGCAAGTATGATGTCCGATTGGAAACATAAAGAACCATTGGTAAAATTAGTAACCGAAACACAAAAATAATTGGAATAACTAAAATTATCACAAAGTATCTCGCAATATTCATCCAATATGGATACAATTGTTACCAAAACTCTCCCCCAAGGGTGACACCGCCTACGCTACTTAACTCTCTCTCCAACGGCTTCGCAGCACCTGCACCAATAGTTCAACAACAATACCAAAGTATATTGAAATAACTATTAATATTAAGTTACTTATTTCCGCTGAATAGTAGTGAATCGGATTCAGAACATCCTTTTTCGCCATACATTGACGGTGCTTAACACGCTTGGCAGGTATTTTGCGTTACCATGAGGTCACACCGTCACATCCCCAATTCACACATCGTCACAAGAAAGGGAGGAAGGCCATGATCGTAGGCATCTTGAAGGAGATCAAAACCGAGGAGAACCGTGTCTGCATGACCCCCGCCGGGGTGGAGGTAATGGTACAGAACGGGCACCAGCTATTGGTGGAGAAGAGCGCCGGAGAAGGTAGCGGATTCAGCGACGATGCCTATGTGAGCAGTGGCGCCGAGATCGTCGACACCGCCGAGGCGGTATTTGCCCGCAGCGACATGGTCATGCACGTAAAGGAACCCCAGCCCTCCGAGTATGCGCTCATCCGCAAGGATCAGATCGTATTCACCTACCTGCACCTGGCCGCCGAGGAGCGCCTCACGAGAGCCCTCATTGAGACCGGCGCGGTCTGCATCGCCTACGAGACCATTCAGAAAGCGGACGGCAGCCTTCCGCTCCTGACCCCCATGAGCGAGGTCGCCGGCCGTATGGCGATTCAACAAGGTGCCAAGTACCTGGAGATGGCCCAGGGCGGCCGCGGTGTTCTGCTCGGCGGCGTTCCCGGCGTGGACCCCGGGAAGGTGGTGGTGATCGGCGGCGGCGTCGTGGGCACCCAAGCGGCCAAGATGGCCTGCGGCTTGGGCGCTACCGTGTATCTCCTCGACATGAACCTGGACCGTCTGCGGTATCTCAGTGACGTCATGCCGGCCAACTGCGTCTGCCTGATGTCCAGCCCCGCCAAGATTCGCGAGCTGGTCAAGGAGGCGGACGTGGTGGTGGGCGCCGTGCTGGTGGCTGGCGCCAAAGCCCCCAAACTGGTCACCCGGGAGATGCTCAAGACCATGCAGAAAGGCGCCGTCCTCGTGGACGTGGCGATCGACCAAGGCGGCTGCTTCGAGACCTCCAAGGCCACCACCCACACCGAGCCGACCTACACCATCGATAACGTGGTGCACTACTGCGTGGCCAATATGCCCGGTGCCGTGGCCAAAACCTCCACCATGGCACTGACCAATGCCACCTTGCCCTACGCCGTGGAGATCGCCAACAAGGGCTGGAAGGCGGCCATGCGCGAGAACAAGGAGATTGAACTCGGGGCCAATGTCATCGCCGGCGAAGTTACCTACCAAGCGGTGGCCGAGGCTTTTGAGTTGAGCTACACGCCCATCGACAAATTCCTCTAATTCCAGCGAACACTCCGCTCTCCGGCAGATCCGCAACTACCTGCACCGCGGATCTGCCGGATCCCTCACCGCCCGCTGTTTCGAAACGACGACCTGACCGGCTGCATCGCGTAACCGCAACGGCCCTCGATCTCTGCTATGGATAATTTGGTAAACATGAAAGGACGGTTTCAATGGAGGCTCTGAACAGCTTAATTGGTACGATCGGCAGCTTTGCCTGGGGACCCATCATGATCATTTTGCTCGTGGGTACCGGTGTGCTGCTGACGCTAGGGACGCGTGTCGTCCAGTTCCGTAAACTCTTTCATGCCTTCCGCCTGCTCGTATCCAAGGACCACACCGGAGACGGCGACATCACCCCGTTTCAGGCCCTGATGACCTCGCTCTCCGCCACCATCGGCACGGGAAACATCGCCGGCGTCGCCACGGCCATTGCCTCGGGTGGCCCCGGAGCGGTCTTCTGGATGTGGGTCACCGGCGCCTTCGGCGGTTCCGTGAAATTCGGTGAGGCCGTGCTGGCCGTGAAATACCGCGTCACCAATGAGGCCGGCGAACAGTCCGGCGGTCCCATGTACTATATCAAGCACGGCATGCAGGAGCGCTTCGGCGGCAACTGGGCCTGGCTGGGGTGGAGCTTCGCCCTTTTCGGCTTCGTGGCCTCCTTCGGCATCGGCAACATGGTGCAGTCCAACTCGGTGGCCGCCGCCATCAAGAACTCCCTGGGCATCGCCCCCTGGATCACGGGCGTCATCATCGCCGTCGCCACGGCCCTGGTGATTATCGGGGGCATCAAGAGCATCGCCAAAGTAACCTCCAAGATCGTGCCCGGCATGGCCGCCATCTACATCCTCGGCAGCCTCATCGTCTTGGTGGCCAAGGGTGCCTACATTCCTGAAGCCTTCGGTCTGATCTTCAGCAACGCTTTTTCCGCCAAAGCGGTGGGCGGCGGCTTGATCGGCACCGTCATTCGCTTCGGCGTCGCCCGCGGTGTCTTCTCCAATGAGGCCGGTCTGGGCAGCGCCCCCATCGCCCACGCCGCTTCCAAGATCAAGGACCCGGTGGTGCAGGGCATCATCGCCTCCCTGGGTTCCTTCATCGACACCCTCATCGTCTGTACCATGACGGCGCTCGTGATCCTGGTCTCCGGCCTGCTCTCCTTTGACAGCACCGGCCTCATGAGTGTCAGCGAGGGCCTGTCGGGTGCCGCTCTGACCTCCACCGCCTTCAGCCAAAGTATGCCCGGTCTGGGGGGCTTCGTGGTGACCTTCGGTCTGATCTTTTTCGCCTTCTCCACCATTCTGGGCTGGTACTACTACGGCTCAAAATGCCTCGAATATATCGCCGGTCTCGGCGCCGTTGCGGTGTATAAATGGGTTTGGGTGCTGCTGGTCCTCGTGGGTGCCACCGTTCCCCTCAACCTGGTTTGGAATCTGTCCGACGCCTTCAATGGTCTCATGGCGATTCCCAACCTCATCGCCCTGGTGGGTCTCTCACCCATGATCTTTGCCATGCTCAGGAACTACGAAGCCGGCGCCTCGCCGGAAATCGAGCAGGTGGACTAAGCCCTATTTCCACACGAACCACCATTCCCCAATTGATGATCAAGATGCCCCCGCTTCGGCGGGGGCATCTCTTTTGGCGACACGATGCCGGGCTGGCGCGCCGCAGACCGGCCTATTAGTGCCTGCGCCAGAATGCCGAGATCCATGACCGGCGAGACAAGCTGGGCTCATCCGGTGTGCAACTGGGACGGCGGGGAGGGCGGATGAATCGCGCGACGGTTGACAAAATAAAATTCATTAATTAACAAGATATCATTCGATAGAGTCTCATTTCATTTGCCCGCAGCGTTCGCTCGGCAAGCCTTCGACTCCAGCGGTGGCACCGCCATCCCGCCGCTGGAATGCACGACGATTGCACTCGGACGTTGACGGAACTGGGCGAAAATGAGCGCGTCGATCCCAAACATCCATGCCGCCATCATCTTCAGGGGAGTCCGCTGGTGATGGTTTTTTTATTGGATTTACCTGCCACGTCGCACTTTCCCATGGGCATCCGGGGGGGAGGGTGGTGCGGATGGTGATCCAGGTGCACCGGCCATTGGGAAGTTGCTGGCAGGGACTCGCCCAAAGCCACCTGATCCGCCTTCCCGGCGGTACGCCGACCTCAGGGTATCCGTTTGAGGCGCTTGCCGATCCCGGCTCCGCCACTTCGGCAGCCGGTCGCGCCGCCCGCATCTTCGAGCTGCCCCATCTAAGAGATCTGGCGCCGTTTGCCACAAGAAAAGGCCCCTGGACACCGTTGAGGCTTCTCGTGGATGACGCCCAACTCGGCGAACTGCATCGAAGCCGCGCCCTCCTCAGCAGACTGCGGCCCACCCTGGTCCTGTGCCGCTGCGAAACGTCATTGGCACGGAGCGTTCAATTCCTGGCCAGTCTGCAACTGCCCGTGGAGGTGACGCCCGGCGTATGGACCCGCCAGGATGCCGACGCCATGCGAGATCTGGCCGAACGCCTGCTCTTCTCCCCCTTCATTAAGACGCCGGTGCAGCCCTTTTTCGATCTCTTGCGCGCCTGCCTCAGCCCTGCCGGGGCGCCCACCCTCTGGGAGCTGGGAAGAGAACGGTTGGGGCGCTATCTGTATCTGAGTGATGCGGGTCAGGTCACCCTTTCGGAGCGCTGGGCGAAGCGGCAGTGCTATTTCGGCCAGGTGGCGGACCGCCCTCAGGCGTGGCACACCTCGGATCTCTACCGGTCGCTGCGCAGGTGGCAATCCGGCGGGTTTCGCTTGGATACCCGCTGTGCCGTGTGCCGTGTCCAACCTCTATGTGCCGGCTATCTGCGCGCCGATCGACCGCGCTCTTCGGGGTCGCTGCTGGCGTGCAAGGCTTTCACCGAGTTCATTGCGGTGTTGCGCACGCACGCCAATGGTCTCAACGAGACCTACCGCCGCTTGGACCATCACCACCGCGGGGATCTTGAGACCAACTTCCGTCGTAAGGTGCCGGCCAAGCCCGGTCCGACGACCGGTCAACAGGAGCGCGCGCGTGAGCACACCACCGCCATTGTCCTGATCCCGGCACCCTGCCAGAACGCCTGCATCTTTTGCGCACCATCCCAAAAGCGGGCGCTGGGCGCCACCCTCAGCGACGCGGCGATCGAGACCTTCATCGAACGATGCGGTGCAAGGGGCGTTTCCACGCTGATCTTCTCAGGGGAGGGGGAACCGACCCATCATCCGCGGCTGCCGGAATTCATCGCCGCCGCCGCCGCTGCCGGTATTCAGGAGCGAATCATCACCACCAATGGTACCGCTCTATCACCCGATCTGCTGTCGCGGCTGAAATCAGCCGGCACCGTCGGCATCGTCTTTTCCATGCACGGTATCGGGGCCACCCACGACCAGATCGTCCGCCGCGAAGGCAGTTTCGAGCGTCTGTCAGCGAGCCTGCAGCATGCCCGCGATCTGGGCGTTGACATCGGTCTCAACGCTTGCCTGGTGCGTGCCAATCTGTCCCAGATCGAGGATCTGCTGGAGTTGGGGCGCCGGGTGGCCACCATGCCCCAAACGCTCTCCTTTCCAGAGTGGTCCGGCAGCGCCCTGGCGCACACGGCGCAACTGGCCACCTATGGCGAGATTAAAGCGGCGCTGGACCGGATCAACTGGGCCGGCTATCCTCGGGCCGCACTCGATAATCTACCGCCGTGTCAATCACCCGCTGGCATCCGTCCAGTGGACCGCCCCTCCCAACTGGCACACCTCGATGCACAGGGTGCCAAACAGGTGGCCACCGGCCTCAATTTTGGCAACAACCGAATTCCCGACCGCTGTCAGCGCCGGAAATGTGTCGCCAGGGACCTCTGCTGCGGGGTGGACCGCCACTACCTTCAACTGCGGGGGGCGTCTGAGTTCCATCCACGCCAATTCTCAGCAAAGGGGCTTTCCCATCTCCCGCGACGCCAGAGGGGCGGCCCGACCGATGCACCGGATGATGTGCAGACCGCTGCAGCATGCGACGGGCCCCCTCGACAACCAGTGGGAGGGGAGCAGTGATGGACGCCCTCAACATCATTATGGTGCCCACGACGCGCTGCAATCTGGCCTGCCGGCATTGTTTCGAAACGCGCACCGAGCGGATCATGACCTTGACGGAACTGCGAATCGTCATGGACCGTCTGCGGGAGTATGCCGAGCGGCAGGGGGTGAGACGCCTGGTCCTCTATTGGCAGGGGGGGGAGGTGATGACCCTCGGCATCGAGTGGTTCGAGGAGATGGCGGCCATCGCGGAAACGGTATTCCATGGGTCTTCCATCCAGATCCGCCACCGGCTCCAGAGCAACCTCGTCGCCTACACCCGCCGATGGCGTCCGCTGATAAAGCGAATCTTCAACAACGCAATCGGTTCCTCCCTCGATTATCCGAGCCTCTACCGCGGATTTCGGGGCATCTACGGCCATCGCTTCAATCGCGTTTGGCAGCGGGCCTTTCAGCGCGCGCGCGCCGATGGGATCAATGTCAGCGTGATTGCGGTCCTCAATGAGGGCAGCCTGCGGATAGGCCCTCAGCGATTCCTCGAATTCTACGCCAACGAGATGGGAATCGGTCAGATGCAGTTAAACTATCCGTTCAGTATAAAATCTATAACCAACCGATATGTTGATTATTATATTGATTCATACGCTTTAGGGAGATTCCTGGGCGATCTCTTTGACACGTGGGTGGATCCTCGCAATGGATGGCGGCAACGCCTGGATATCAATCCCTTCAACGAACTGCTCGACGCCTTTGCCTACGCACCGCGGCCGTCGCGCTGCAATTGTATCTGGAGTGGCGCCTGCGCCGATCGTTTCTTCACTGTCGGCCCTGACAGCAGTGTAGGCCTCTGCGATTGCTGGGTTACCAGTTTGCCCGAATTCAGCTTCGGAAATCTGCAGCGTCAATCCCTCGAAGAGATCGCCCAGCATCCCATCCGGTCCCAGTTCCAGCATCGCATCGAAAGTATCCTGACCGGCGACTGCGCGGACTGCCCCTATTTGGGCATCTGCTTTGGTGGATGCATTATCCGCAGCTATGGTCGCTTCGGCAACATCACCGAGAAGGATCCCTACTGTGCCGCTTACCGCCACCTGTTCGGGCGGGTGGCGATGTGGGTACGCGGCAAATCACTGCAAGGAGGCAACGATGAGGCACCCCAACAGAGGGTCCATTGCGCAACCGTCGAACGATGACGGCGAGCGCCGTCCACCCCGGGCGCCACAGAAACTTACCCGGCGGGAATTCGTCCACTACTCCACCTTCGCTCTGCTGGCGGCAGGCTTCTCTGCTCCCTTGGCCGGCTGCGGCGGCGGAGGCGGGGGCGGAGACGGCGGCAATGAATGGGCGGACGCCGCTCCCGACCCCGGCCTAAGTCTCGATCCGACGGAGGTGACACCCGGCCGCCTGTTGGAAATCGGCTGCAGTGAAGCGCCCGCTACCGGCGTGCTCCCGGAGGACATCTACAGCGTGGTGGTGGAAGTGGATGGGGCGGTGGCGTACGGCCTGCGGCCGCTCTATTTCGCCCATCATCGAATCGCCGTGCCAACGCCACCCATGGTGGAGGACCTTGGTGGCACCTATTTCGATGCCCGCAACGTCAGGGTGCGTCTCGCCGTGAGCGGAAGGGAGAGGGGGCACGCCTTTCTCACCGTCACCCAGGATGGCGCCGCGCCGGGTAACGGGGCGGACTTGCTGGCTCTTTTGGATGAGACCCAGGCGGAACTGGCGGCGCTGGACGCGGATCGCGTCAATCTGTTCGCCGATGAGGCCCTGCTGGATCTGTGGAACAAGATGATCACGCCGACGGCGACAGGGACAGCGGCCCTGGAGACGCTCTTGGACACCTTGTACTCGGACCGGGTCGCCGAGGTCGTGGTGATCGACGGCAGCACCTACCCGCTGCTGCCCGAAGACATGAACCTGGCCGAGCGTTTGCTGGACCATCTGCAGCGTCAGCTGCCGAGCGGTCTGCAGAATCCCTTCCTGGATGCCTTCCCCACCAGTGGTTCCCGGGTGATCAAAGGTTTGACCGCCCTGTTGGGGTATGCGCTGCCGGGTGCCTTTCTCGTTATGACCCGCGATCGCGAAGAGCGAAGTGCCTGCAGTGCCGCGGTGGCGGCCCTTGCCACGGCGCTGGTACCCGCAGCTTGCATGTGTGTCACCGGGAACTGCATGCGTCTGCTCACCACCCAACAGGCGGAACCGGATTGGATTGCCAAAGGCGTCAACTGGTACGCCAACCTTTTGTTGAACCAGGGGCACTACGCCCTCAACGAGCGCCTGATCTGTGCAACCTCCGATTCCCATGAAGCGCTTCGGCGGCTCGTTACCCAAGACAGCGTCGATCTGCTGGAGACCCTCAGCGCCGGACTTTGGGAGGAGAGCGAGTGGAGCAATAGCACACCGTGGAGCAACGGCGCCCCATGGTCCAACAGCGCTCCCTGGAGCAACACCCTCTGGACCAATCAACCCTGGAGTCACATCCCGTGGAACAACACGGCCCCATGGGACAACAACATCTGGAACAACAACGTCTGGAACAACGCAACCCCATGGAGCAACGACGCCTGGAACAATACAACCCCGTGGAGCGACAACGCCTGGTCCAACACCCCCTGGAGTAATACGCCCTGGGGCAACACCCCGTGGAGCAACACCCCCTGGAGCAATACGCCTTGGAGCAACAACCCGTGGAGCAACACCCCCTGGAACAACTTTGTCAACTCGGGGAGCTAACCCCACCAGTTTTTCAGCAGCCGGTGATCGATCGGATCGATCACCGGGCCCAAAACGCACCTCAGCCCACTAAATAGCACACCCGCCAAAAATGCAGATCCCCCACCGGCTGTTCAGCCGGTGGGGGATTTTAGCGGCGCTTGAAGAACCTGTCAGGCCGGGATCGGTCGTCTATAGGCGTACGACCCAACGGAAGACCCCGGCGAGCACGAAGGTAGCAGCCAGGCCGATCACCCACAGGGCGACGAACCAGGCCCACTGACGCTGGGAATCAGTAAGATGTTTCATGGGAACTCTTTCCGCGGAACACGTAATAACAATATGCAGTATACGCCAGCACCAGAGGCAGCAACACCGCGGTTCCGACGATGAGCAGCGACTGGGACTCGGGTGCTGCGGCGGCCAAACGAAAGGTGACCTCGTAGGGCACCAGCCATGGCCAGGTGCTGATCCCGAGGCCGAGGTAGTTCATGAGGAAGATGCCCAATGTGAGCAGAAAGGGACGGTATTCATTGCCCCGATGCAGATCCCGCCAGAGGATGAAAAACATCACCACACAGCTGAGGGGAAAGAATTGCAGGTACATGAAGTTGGGCAGGGTCCACCACAGTTCGCGGATGCGGTCATCCATCAGGGGCATGCAGAGACTCACCAACCCCATGAACAGGGCCACGTAGCCAAAGAGGTAGCCGGCGCATTTGCGCGCCCACTCCTGGGTGACATCCTCCGTCTTCATGATCAACCAAGTGGCCCCAATGAGGGCGTAGCCAGTCACCAGGGCGATACCGGTCATAATGCTGAAGGCGTTGAGCCAGTCGAAGCTGCCGCCGGCATAGGTTCGACCGGAGACCTTGATTCCCTGGACAAAGGCGCCCAACACCACGCCCTGGCTGAAGGTCGCCACCAGGGAGCCAAAGTGGAAGCAATAATCCCAGATGCGGCGCGAGCGTCCCTCCGCCTTAAAGCGAAACTCGAAGCTGACCCCTCGGAAGATGAGACCCAGCAGCATGAGGATGATGGGCATGTAAAAGGCCGGCATGAGGAGTGAGTAAGCCAAGGGAAACGCAGCAAAGAGACCGCCACCACCCAGAACCAGCCAGGTTTCGTTGCCATCCCAGAACGGGGCGATGGAACTCATCATGCGGTCGCGGCATTTGTCCGATGGTGCGAACGGGAAAAGAATGCCAACGCCCAGGTCAAAGCCGTCCAAAAGGACGTAGAGAAAGACGGCGGTGGCGATCAGCACGTACCAGATCAAGGGAAGATCGATGAAGCCGGAAAGATCAAACACGGTCGCCTCCTGACTCGGTTACCAGATCGGTTACAATCTGCGGATGATCCACCCCATGGTCGCCGTAGGCGTCCTCGGAGGATGCGATATCGGGTCCCTTGTGAATGAGCCGGTAGATATAGTAGCAGCCCGCCCCGAAAACGACGCCGTATACCACGATGAAGGCCAGCAGTGATAGACCTACCTGGGTGCCGGCCACCGGCGAGGCCGCTTCGGCGGTTCGCAGCGCATTATAGACAATGTAGGGTTGTCGTCCGACTTCGGTCACGATCCACCCCGCCAAGATAGCGATGAAACCCGCCGGCGTCAGGGCCATGCACCAGCGTTGGAACCAGGGTGTGTCGAAGAGCCGCTTGCGCCAGTAGAGAACGGCGGCCATGACGCCCGTCAATATCATCAGCATGCCCAAGCCCACCATGATTCGGAAGGACCAGAAAACGATGGCCACAGGTGGCCGCTCATCGCGCGGCCACTCTTTGAGGCCCTTGACCTCTCCATCCAGTTCGTGGGTCAGGATCAGGCTCGACATCTTCGGTAGCTCTATGGAGAAGCGGGTCTCCTCGCCTTCCTGATCGGGCCAGCCAAATAATTTTAAGGGGGCGCCCCGCTGGGTTTCCCAGAGTCCCTCCATGGCGGCCACCTTGGCGGGTTGATGCTTGAAGGTATTGAGGCCGTGCAGGTCGCCAACAAGGAGCTGCAGCGGCGAAACAAAGACGGCCATGATCATGGCCATGCCGAACATCACCCGGGCGTGCTTTACGAAACGCTGCCGCAGGAGATAATAGCCGCCCACGCCGGCCACCACGAAGGCCGTCGTTAAATAGGCGGCGATGACCATGTGAACGAAGCGATATGGGAAGGAGGGATTGAAGATCACTTCGATCCAACTGGTGGGATAGAAGAGGCCGTCCTCGCCGACGCGATACCCCGCCGGTGTTTGCATCCAGCTATTGGCCGACAGGATCCAGAAAGCCGAAATCAAGGTCCCCACCGCGACGATGATGGTGGCAGCAAAGTGCATTTTAGGGCTCACGCGGTTCCACCCGAACAGCATTATACCGAGAAAGGATGCTTCCAGAAAAAAGGCTGTCAGCACCTCATATCCGAGCAGGGGGCCCAGGACATTGCCCACCTTATCGGAGAATGCGGACCAGTTGGTTCCAAATTGGTATGAGAGTACGATGCCGGAAACCACCCCCATGCCAAAGGCCACCGCGAAGATCTTCACCCACATGCGGTAAACTTCCATGTAGACTGGATTGCCGGTTTTCAGCCACCGCCACTCTACCACGGCCAGCCAACTGGCCAATCCGATGGTGAAGGCCGGAAATAGAATGTGAAAGGAGACGGTGAATGCGAATTGAAGCCTCGCGAGCAAAATTGGATCCAGATTCTCAAGCATATGCACTACCCTTCTTTGGATGAAAAGATGCGGCTGCGAGATCGGTGATGTGGTCGGCCGAAATTCGAGGAGATGGGGCGAATTCCGGCAGGATCGAGCAAGAGGCGCGCCACTGTGAGCGCCTGGGTTGATTATGACCTATCGTGAAGATTATTCGTATCTTTCGACGTCAAGTCAACACCTACCGCCGCCTTCGGCTGCGATCGAGAGGGCTCGAGCATGAACCGGCGGCATCTTTTTAAGGATGTGCTCCCCCGATAATCCTATTGAAAGACCCTCATTGTGGCAACCATTTCCAGATTTAAAATGATTTTCGGAACCACCGATCATGATGCGTATGACAGGCTTTGAAACGCAAGGGGATTCACTATGGGAGATCCGGCCGCCATCCAACTGGCAGATCGAATGCGTGGGGCGATTTTGGGACTTTTCATCGGCGATGCATTGGCGATGCCGGTACACTGGTACTACAATCGCCTCGCGCTCGGGCAAGATTATGGACGGGTGACGGACTACACGGCCCCCCGAAACCCGCATCCGGACAGTATTCTTTGGCGCTCGCGCTACCAACCCAATGCGCCCGAAGCGAATATTCTGCATGATCAAGCCGTTTACTGGGGAAAGCCCGGGGTGCACTACCATCAGTTTCTGAGCGCCGGTGAAAATACCCTCAACCTCAAGGTCTGCCGGCTGCTGATTGACTCGCTCAACACATGCCGCGGCTATGATCAGGCAGACTTCATTGAGCGCTACATCCGTTTCATGCGCGATCCCCGCAGCCACCGCGACACCTATGTAGAGGAGTATCACCGCAACTGGTTTCTCAACTATGGAGCGGGACGTCCGCCTGAGAATTGTGGCAGTGAGGAGAAGCACATCAGCGGTCTTATCGGCACAGTGCCGATCCTGCTCGCCTATGCCCACAAACCGGAAGCGGGCCATCAGGCCGCCTTACACCATTTAGGGCTGACCCATGGCGGCGAGCGCATGCGGGCCGCCGGCGCCCTGTGGATCGATCTGCTGCAGGCGGTGCTGACGGGCGAGCCGTTACGCGACGCGGTCGAGGAGCGAATCTCCCAACAGGCCAACGCTTTCGTCGGCCATCCCTTCGGTCGCTGGCTGCAGCGGTCGGATGAATGGGTTGTGGGAAAGGCCGTCAGCAGCGCCTGTTACGTCGAGGATGCCCTTCCGGCGATCCTGTTTTTGGCCATGCGGTATCATCGCCGCCTTGAAGAGGGGCTCGTGGCCAACACCAATTTGGGGGGCGACAACGCCGGGCGCGGTGCCCTCCTGGGTGCCATACTGGGTGCTGAAAATGGGACCGCGCAAATTCCCAGGCGATGGATCGAAGGCCTTCTTCAGCCACCCGCCGTGCCAGACTTCATTGGTGCTGCTGTTGGTTGAGATTGGATGCAGCGGTTGGCAACGGTTGCCGTCAATCACTTGAACGTGCGAACGCTCCCCATGCCGCCATCCACCGGTATAACCTGTCCCGTGATCCAGCCCGACTGCGGCCCCAGGAGGAATACGGCCGCCCGAGCCATCTCTTCCGGCGTGCCGACCCGTTTCAGGGGGTGGCGCTGAGCGGCGGCACTGCGTTTGGCGTCGTCACTCAGGAGGTGCGCCGCGAGCGGCGTGTCGGTCAGCGATGGGGCGATGGCGTTCACCCGAATCCGCGGCGCCAATTCGGCCGCCAAATTGCGCGCCAGTCCCTCGATGGCCCCTTTGGCGCAGGCGACACTGGCGTGAAACGGCATCCCGGTCTGGACCACTACGCTGCTGAAAAGAACGATGCTGCCACCGCTATCGCATTTTTTGAGGCCACTCAAGCCGGCCTTGATGGCGGCGACGGCCCCCATCACGTTCAACTGAAAGTCAGCGGTGAAATCGCTCTCCTTGAGGGCCCGCAAGGGCTTCAGGCGGACCGTGCCGGGACAGTAAACCAGGCCGTTGATGGTGGCTGGCAAACTGTCGGCAGGGAAGCTGTCGCTGTGGGCATCGAAGGCAAACCAATTGGCCGCCGCCGCTGACGGCGACGGTGAGCCCGAGCGAGAACTGGCCCAGATGTGATGCCCCTCGGCGATAAGATCCTGTGCGATGCGTAGGCCAATACCGGAACTGGCACCGATAACCACATAATTGCCCATTTTCATCCTCTCAATGTATGCGGCTCCCGCGAACCGCAGTGAAGGGTTACGCCATTATGCTGATAGGGCCGAAACCGGCCGTCCGAGTCCATTCGCAGCCAGTTGAGATCGTGAACACAGAGGCGAATGACACCCCGCTGGTTCAGGAAACGCTCGGCACTATCCTCTGGAAAGGAGATCAGATCGATGGGCGCGCTGCGGCTCGCCATATCGGGTAATCCCTCGATCAGTCTCGCCAATGGCCCCAATTCCATCGCCCATTTTCCGATGGCGAAATGGGCATTGCGATATCGCTGAAGCACTTTTCTCAGCTTCGATTTGCGCACCTGGCCCAGTTCACCCCAAAAACGGGGCGTCCCTTTGTCATCTACAGCGACCACATCCGGTTTGTAGCGGCCTCCCACATTTACCTCCACCATCAGATGGGGATACTGATCCATGTAGAGGGACCAGAAGAGGGCTTTCATGAGAACATGGGACGTCCGCTCCTCACGTTTTTTCACCAGGACGAGTTTGCGTCCCATGAAGCTGAAGGACCACTTTTTGCGAAGTTCAGATTCCATATCACTGCTGAGGAAGAGAAGATCTGACGTCGTTAAGATGGGTCTTGGCGGAGGCGCCGTCAAATCCCATTGAGATCGCTGTCAGCGAGGGCGACGGCTATCTCCCCGAGGTCGGGCAGCTGACCAAATCTCACCATTCCAGTGCTTTCGGCACTCCTATTCGGGCAATGATGCCAAGCAAACCGGGACCCCGGAAAGAATCCGCCGGTCAGATATTTACAGAACTTGCACCGGGATGGGTTTGCATCTAAGATACAACTTCACCCAGGCGCGCCAACCCGCATGCGCCTCTTCGATACGGTCCGGGCCGCACCCCGCCAATCAAATCGATGAAAAAAACGATTACCCCCAAAATTCTGGTCATCGATGACGAAGCCTCTATCCGCAACCTCCTCGCCAGGTATTTGCCGAAGCTGCAGTTTCAAGCGCTCTTCGCGCAGGATGGAATTGAAGGGCTCGAACTTGCCGAAAAGGAGGTTCCCGAACTGGTGATCACCGATCTCTACATGCAGCGGATGGATGGATTCGCCGTGCTCAAGGAGATGGGCCACCTTCATCCCGATACGCCGGTGGTGGTGCTCAGCGGTGCCAATGATATGGACGCCGCTATAAAGGCCCTTCGATTGGGCGCCTGGGACTACCTGCGAAAGCCTCTGGAGAAGCTGGCAATCCTCAGAAACACACTCACCAAAGCGCTTGAGCGCGCCCATCTGATAAAGGAAAACCGGCGCTATCAGGAGCATCTGGAGCGAATGGTGTCGGAAAAAACGGCGGCGATCCGTGCGGGCGAGCTTCGCTTCCGGACCATGGCGGAGTTTGCCCATGATTGGGAGTGCTGGCTTTCGCCCAAGGGAGAAGTGGTCTACTCCTCTCCCTCCTGCGAGCGGATCACCGGGTACACTGCGTCCGAATTTCAGGCGCGACCAGAGCTGATGGTTGACATCGTCCATACGGCAGATCGGCCCATGGTGGTACAGCACTTGGCGGAGATGGCTGCCCGCAAGGAGAGTTGTCATCTGGAATTCAGAATCGTGACCCGCGATGGCGCGATGCGTTGGATCAGTCACAACTGCCGCCCCGTGCACGATGGCGGGGGTGGGTTTCTGGGTCGTCGGATGAGCAATCGGGACATTACCCGACGTAAACGCTACGAGAACGACCTGGAACTACAGCAGCAGGAGTTGCTGCAGCAGTCCAAACATTTGGAGAGAGCCAACCACGCACTCAAGGCGATGCTCGATCACCGTGACATCGAACGCCAATCGATCGAGGCCAGTATGTTGGCAAATCTCAAGCGTCACGTATTTCCCTACATAGAGCAGCTCGCCGCTATGCGTCTGAGCCCCAAAGCGCACTCTTTCCTGCAGATCATACGGACCAACATCGAGGAGTTGGTGACGCCCATGAATCCCACTCTCTCAACCGCCTACCAAAGCCTGACACCGGTGGAAACCACCGTGGCAGACCTCATCCGTCTGGGCAAGGGAACCAAGGAGATCGCCAGCCTACAGAACGTTTCTCCCCGTACGGTGGCCATCCACCGCAACAAGATCCGCAAAAAGCTCGGTCTCGTGAACTCGAAAACCAATCTTCAGACCTACCTGCAGTCATTGAGCTAATGGCGTCCATAAATCGTCTATTTGGTATAGACGATTTGTAGGCGATCAATAGTTCTTTAGATTTCTCCCCCGGCACCGAAACTTAGCCTAAGTGCGCTGCCCCAACAATTGAAAATTATTCACTTCCCAGCCGCCATTGACCCGATGAGGGTGCCGATTTGGGGTTTCATGGGGCGGGCTCGCGCATCGTCATTTCGATCCCGTCAACGGACGGGTGCCAACCGTATCACCATCAAGGAGACCCGCATGCAGGCCCATCGAGAAGATGAGCACCGCTTTGCGTCATTTCTACTGGGCACGGAGCCGCCCATCGAAGTGGCCATCGACGCCCATCAAGTCCTCGAAGCCACCGCCATCGGCGAATCCATACTCCCGCTGCCAACGAGCGCCACCTATATCGAGGGTATCATGCGGCTGCGGGATGACACCATTCCTGTGATCAACATGAAAAAGCGGTTGGGACTGACCCCCACCCACTACGCCGAGGACGCCAAGGTGGCCGTTGTGCAGCTGCTCAATTTCCGCTGTGGTCTCCTCTTCGACGATATTAAGGATGTTCTACAGATCGCGCCGGAAAGCCTCCAGCCCATTCATCCGGCCCTTTGCGGAGAAGATCGGGTGGTCGCCAGCCTCATCAAACTCAACGGGGAAGGCCGCACCCTCGAGGTGCTCGATCTGGATCTCATCTTTCCCACCGATCTGATGAGGGGCGACCAATCGAGCGAGAAGACCGTGACAAGGGCCGCTGCGGAGAAGGTCCGATCCTATTCGCGCTTCGTGGTCTTCACCAGCGAAGGTCAGCAGTACGGAGTGCGGGTGGAACAGGCCCAGGAGATCACCTTTCTCAGCGAGATCGACGACATGTTTCAGAACGACGTCATCGAGGGCGCCTTGAACCTTCGGGGCAGCACTATCCCCGTACTCAATGCAGCGCGTCTACTGCGCCAGAGTGCGGCAACCATACCAGTTGAAGAGACCGCCCGCATCCTGGTGCTGACCTCGAAGCACCTGCGTTATGGACTCGTGGTGGACACGGTTCGCGAGATCGTCTCCATCGCCGACGACACCATTTTGCCGCTACCGTCGGGAGGGCACCCGGCGGTGGAGGGCGTGGCGCAGGGCGAGGGAGCTGAGGATATCCTGCTGGTCAACGTCGAGGCGATGATCCAGACACAGGAGGAGGAGCTGCACTCCATGGCGCGTTTGAGAGACAGCACCACGGCGGAGCTGACCCAGACGCGACGCCATGAGACCCGCCATCTGATCACGGCCGACTGCTATCTGGTCTTCTCCATCGGGAAGAACTACGCCATTGAACTCAACGACGTCCAGGAGATCATCGAAGCCAAGGACCTCATGATACTGCCGCATACGGACAGTCCTGGCCGACAGGTGCTCAACCTGCGCGGTACCGTCATACCGGTTGTGGACCTCGGGCAACTCTTTGACGAACCCGGTGACGCCGTCGATCAGAAGCTCATCATCGGCCGCAAAGCGGGACAGATGGTTGCGCTACAAGTCGACCGTATCGTGACGATATACAAACAGGTCAAATTCCAGCAAACCCCTTCGTTGAATCCCCGCTATCGCCATTGTGCTGACATGCTGGATCGCCTCATCGAGTATACGGGCGACGCCGGGGTCAAAGAGCATGTTCTGGTGGTCAATATCGAAACATTGATGCGGCATCACCTCGGCCAGCAGATGATCGGGGAGATTCCGATGAACGATCTTCACCTAGATACAGATTAGGAACAAAGGAGAGGACCATGACAACGCAGAGCAAGGGCGGCACGCGTCGTAAAAAGGGAACCAGCATCTCCAGCGATCCACAGACGGTATCGGCCCCTGTGATCGACAGCGGCGATTGCCAAGCGATGGCAGACCGACTGCAGCAGCTGGAGATGGACCTGAACGTGCTGCCCACGCCCATTATGGAGATCGACACGGACTTCAGCGTCACGTTTATGAATCCAGCCGGGGCTGCCGTTGTGGGCAAGACGCCCGACGAGGTAATCGGCGAAAAATGCTACGACCTGTTCAAGACGCCCCATTGCAAGACCGAGAAGTGCGCCTGCGGTCAGGCGATGCGGCGCGACAGTGTGGTGACCGCAGAGACCATTGCG
>JAAUYD010055321.1_pt1 | contig 56949 bp, 42 predicted proteins | sample 7278101 | NCBI WGS metagenome assembly JAAUYD01 (sample SAMN14350128, study PRJNA611818) | marine sediment metagenome | isolation source: surface marine sediment (0.6m) | place: French Polynesia: Moorea | collected 2018-08
AGACTCGGCCGAAGGAGTGCCCGAGGTCGTGCACCATGTGATGCAGCTCGTCGCCGTCGGCACCGTGGCGCATCAAGAGCTTGTTGTTCTCGGCCTCCTTCACGTCGCTGTTGCCGACCCACAGGTTGAAGACGCTGAGGCCTCGCACCTCCCGCAGGCTCTCGTTGCCGAGTGCGCCCCACGGCCAGGGCCCGACCCGCGTGACCGCGGGGTTGTAGGACGTGAGGCTCCCCTCCTTCGCGATCATGTACGAGCCACTCTCGTCGTGGTGGACGTCGAAGTAGTCGTCGAACGAGTAGGCCAGGTGTAGGCGCTTGAACTCGAAGTAGGAACGCCACTCCCGGCGGATCTCCTCCTCGCTCAGGTCGCCGAGATCGATCCGATAGTCCTTCACGTGCTTCACGACGTCTGCGTTGAAGCCGAGCAGCGTGAGCAGCGCCCCCGTCACGGGCTCGGAGTTGATCTCGGCTCCAACCTTGAGCTTGTAGCGACGCTCGACGCCGCCCACCTCCATCTCGACTTCGAACTTGGGCTTGGTCTGGGTCTTGCGGACGCGCTTGAGCACGACCTCTTCGGGGAAGGACATGTCGAGGCCGCGGTAGACGGGCGGCCCTTCTTCGTAGTAGGTCGACGCCACGGGGCGGCTCGCGACCACGCCGGGGTCCCGCCAGAAGGTCGAGTCGGCAGGCGGATCCAGTCGCGAGAGGTCGCCGCCCTGCTCGACGATGCGACGGATCTCGGCCGGCTCGAGGAACCCGCCGCCATCGGGGTCGACCAGGTTGCTGGCCTCGCGGTCGGCCTTGCGTGCACGGGTACTCCCGTCGAGCGACCAGTAGGCCAGGGAGAGCGCCGTCAGGTGCTCGGGGAGCTGTTTCGAGAACGGGGGCAGCCCCTCGGTGAGAAGCGCGTAGTCCACCTCGAGGATGCGGGCCGCGAGCCGGCGCGATCGAACGGGGTCGGGTTCTTCGAGCAGCGCGTCGAGCCACCCGGTCGAATCCTCCGTACCGATCACGAGGTCGTACATCCGCACGACCTTGCGCCGCGCCGCCCGCCGCCGCGACGCCTTCTTGCCGCGCCCCCGTGCGCGCTGATCCGCCCGGAACACCGCGAACACCTGTTCCCTCCGCTGGATCAGCCCGGCGCGGTAGCGCTCCACGCGCTCTGGCGACACGCGCCGGTCCTCGAAGAAGGTCTCCTCGACCCGGGCCTCGAAGGACGGCGAGAACGGCAGCGGGCGGGCGGCGCTCGAGGGGCCCGGCGCGGCGGTCAGCACCAGTGACACGGCGAAGAGCAGCGCCGCTCCGCCCCCGGTGCGTCGGCGACTCCGCATCCCCCCTACTGAAGCTCCCAGTCCGCGGAGCCGCGCAGCTCCAGGGGCAGGTCGAGCGACTCGAGCAGCCGCTCGGGATCCAGCCTCATGGGTACGAGCACCAGCATCTCGATCCGGCTCTTGCCCTCGCGGATGCGGAGATGGGGCACCTGGCACCCCCTCGCCTCGAGCGCGCCCAGCCAGGCGCCGGCCGCGGTGGGAACGCGTTCCGGATCCAGCTTGCGCACGGCCAGCCGGACGGGAGTTCGCACCCAGAAGAGCTGGGTCCCGCCCCAGTAGAAGAGCGTCGCCAGCGCAGCCAGCGGGAACAGCTTGAGCCCGCAGGCCAGGCCCACCACGGCCGCCAGGATGGCGCGAGCGGTGTCCCTCGGATTGCCGACGACACTGCGAAAGCGCATCAGCCCGCCGATGCCGAAGACCACGAACGCCATCGGCGGGTTGAAGAGGACCAGCTCCGCGACGACGGCGCCGACCAGCGCGTACATCACGATCGCGCGCGGTCGCTGGTACTCGTCGGCTGTGGCTGGGGGGTGCTCGCGTGGGAAGAAGGCGATGAGTCCGCCGAGGCCGACCGCGATCATCAGGCTCAGCAGCTCCTGCAGCATGAACGGCAGGTTGCCGAAGGCGGCGAAGCCGTCGACGAACTCGCGGAAGGGCTCGTCGATGTCGTCGGGTACGCCCTCCATGGACCCGAACCCCCCGAACAGCTCCGTCAGCAGGTCGCTCTGCTGCGCCCATGCGGACCCCGCCCACGTGGCAGCAACGACCGATGCGAGTGCGACCGCAAGCACCTTGGACATGGCAGACACGCGAGCATGGTACGTGCGAGGCTCGGCACACGCCATCTAGTGGGCGCTCGCGACGCCCTCCTCGGCGTCGAGGCTTCGAAGGTGCTGGCGGAGGATGCGGCGCACCTCGGCGACCGCTTCCGGATGCGCCTGCACCGAGTGGCCGTAGCGGATCACCTTCTCGCTCCCCTGCCCGATGCGCGCGCTCATGTACTGCACCACGCCGTCGTCGAGCTTCTCGAGCGGGCCGCTTCCCTGAACGGGGATGATCGAATGCACACCGATGCCGGGCGCGACGGGAAGGCGCTTCAGGGTCTCGAGGAAGCGGTTGCCCGGGCGCATGTTGTCGAGGCTCGTGGGCACCCCTTCCAGGCCGCGCAGGGCGAGCTCGTCGGGATCCTGCTCGATCAGGTCGCTGATGCCGCGCATTACGCGGAACGGGGCCTGGATCAGCCCCGCCACGAGGTTGCTGAGCGGGTTGCTCGTGAGGAAGCTCCCGCCGTGGGGCGTCGAGATGAACACCACACGCCCCACCATGGGGACGGGCTCGAAGATCAGGCTGTCGGTCAGGAGGTCGCGGGTCTCGGTGTCGACGTCGAGCTCGTCGGGGCCGACCTTGAAGACCTGATCCCAGAAGCTCCGGCCGCTGTCCACGGCCGTGAGCTTGGTGAGCAGGCCGCCCTGGCTGTGGCCGATCACGACGCCGTTCCAGAGCGCCGGATCCTCGCGCTCGGGATCGAGCTCCTCGGCCAGGTCGCGCAGCGTGTGAGCGAGCAGGCCGCCCGAGTAGGCGATGGGGTTGCCCGAGTTGTAGAAGAAGAGCCAGAGCTGGGCGCGCCGGCCGATCACCGGGTCGTTGCTGAGCTCGTTGATCAGCTCGGCCCAACGGCCGGGCCCCGAGGCCGTGCCGTGGACCAGGACGACCGGCACGCGGCCCGGACGGTACGGATGCATCATCGCCAGCTGGCCTTCGAACGACGGCCCGGCGTCGATGCGGAAGTCCCCGGAGAAGAAGCCGCTGCGCTCGAACTCCCAGACGCGCGACTCGCCGAGGGTCCAGGCCAGGGCCGACGTAGGCTCCACCTCGAGGACGACGCGTCGCCCGGAGATTTCGATCTCCCCCTTCTCGTCGGCCGCGTAGAGCTCGGCCCGTGCCTCGACGCGGCCGGCGAGCAACCCCCGGCGCGGCTCTTCGATGCGGATCAGCGCCGAGACGGGGACGCGCACACCCGGAGCCACGTGCTTGCGCTCGAGGGCGCCCACCTCGTCGGTCGGCTCGATACGCGCCGCCAGGGGCGCCCCGATTCCGGGGCGGCGGTGCCGGTTGCGGAGCCCCCACATGCGGAGCTCCGCGGCGGGGCGCAGTCGCGTCAGCCGGAAGCCGCCCCAGGCGCGCTCCTCGGGATCCATGCGCAGCTGGATCTCTCCGAAGGGGAGGCTTCGCGACCCGTCCGAGAAATCCATCTCGCCGTCCCGCTCGAAGCCCTTCGCGACGCCCAGATTGTAGAGATCCACGACGAGACGGATGCGGGGGTCGAAGGGCCGGCGATGCGCCAGCTCGGCGGCGGTATCGGGAAACAGGAACGCGTACGCGTAGACGGCCGAGGCCCGGTACCACTCGCGCGACGACGTCTCGAGCGCCCGGTGGAAGGAGAGCTCCGCGAGCGCGGCCAGGCTCGCGCGCCAATAGACCTCGGGAAGATCGGGAGTGGAGAGGCCGGCGTGGATCTGGCGGAGCGCGGCCTCGGGATCCTCGCGCCACGGCTCGATCCACGCGTTGCGGTCGAGCAGCGCGAGCGTGAAGGGGCTCGGCTCACCGTGGGTCAGGACGTTCGCGGTGAGCGTACGGTGCACGTCTCGCTGCGACGCCTGCTCGACGCCGACGGGCGTCCTGCAGCCGAGCGCGAGCAGGCAGAGGACAATCGGAGCGAGAAGGGAGCGCGTCACGTCGAGGCTCCAGGCCGAGGAGGTGACAAGGCGTAGGCGAAGGCGCCACGAGACGCCACCGATCGCGGGTGATTCGCGGGCTAGGGGCCGGACGGCTCGGGCTCGGTGCGCCTGGGGCGGAGGGCCCCCGTCGCCCGGCCCGGCAGGCGCAGCAGGCCCTCGACCGTCGCGAGCGGGACCCGGGCCACGTCGGCCTGGATGCTTGGGCTCCGGAGCGGGCCCCGCATCTGGATCGGGATCGATGGGAGCTGGAAGGCGCTCCGCAGTCGGGAGGGAATCCGGCTGGTTCGGAGCAGCCGGTCGATGCCTTGGCTGGTGAAGCGGACGACGCCGTCGAGGTCGAGCTTCATCTCCGCGTCCAGCGCGCCGCGGAGCTCGAGGTCGTAGTCCTCGGTGCCCACGGTGAAGCCCTGCGTGCGAACTCGACGATCGCCCACCTCGAAGGGGAGCCGGGCCAGATGCAGCTCGGTGGCACGACGCACGCCGGCCTCGCGGCGCGAGCCGATCGCAGGCACGCGACGGACCAGGGCGTTCCAGACGACTCGCACGAGCTCCGCAGCGGGCAGGGTCCCTCCGCGCAGGGTGAGCTCGCCCTCGCCTGTGAGCTCCTCGAGCCAGCGCTCCGACCCGTGCCAGACGCCGGCGAGGTCGGCGCGGCCGCTCAGCACGGGGGGATCGGGCGAAGTCGACAGACCGGCGAGCGCCAGGGCATCCAGCTCGGCCAGTCGCATGGAGACCTCGAAGCGCGGGGGCGTCTCGAGACGGATCCAGCCGCTCTGCTGCACGCTGCCGCCGTGGACTCGAAAGCCCATCGGGGCGAGCTCCAGGCGCGTTCCCGAGAGCGCGTGATCGATCAGCAGGTCGCTTGCCTCGAGCGTTCCGATCGACATGCCCGTCGCCGTCAGGCGCCCGCTCCGGATGCCGAAGTCGCCGTCGCGCAGCTCGACGCGCCCCGACCAACCGAGAGGCGCCTGCAGTGTCGTCGTATCGATCCCGAGGGAGCCCTCCTGCATGGACAGCGTTCCCCGCGCCTCGACCGACCCATCCGCCCGCACCTCGAGCGATGCGTTCACGTCCAGCGGGCCGGGCTCTCCTCCGAGCGTGAAGGACTGCTCGAGCTCGCTCCGGATCAGCTGCGGGTCCAGGCCGCTCGCGGTCACATCGAGCTGCAGGGTCCCATCGGGCTCGCCCAGGGGGCCCCGAGTCCCATCGACCCGCAGCGTCCCACTGGATGCGGGCGGATCTCCGAGCTCGGCGCGCAGCCCGAGCCTTGCGGTACGGCCGCGAGCATAGTCTTCGATCTCCAGCCGGGAGAAGCGAACGGGGATCGGCTCGGGCTGCCCGCCGGTCTGGATCGTCCCGTGAGCATCCAGCAGCGTCGCCCGCGAGGGGATGCGCAGCCACTCGACTCGCGCCCCGTGCGGCCAGGCGCCGAGGCTGCCGAAGAGCCGGACCTCCGCGGCACGGAGCACCTGGAGCTCCGGCCCCGTGCGCCCCTCCTCGGCCAGGACGAGCGGGCCGTCGTAGCGATCGAAGGCGGCTTCCTCGACTTCCAGCTTTGCGCCGTCGAAGCGCAGACGCGCGCGCACGCCCCGCGTCTCGTACTCGTCGTAACGGAAGGCGGCCGCGTCGAGCGCGCCGCCCTCGAGGGCGAAGCCGCCGCGGGTCGCGTCGATCCGCCCCTCGAGCGAGGCCGGCGCGTCGATCGAGAGCTCGCCGAAGCCCAGAGCGCCGGAGCCGAGGGAGAGCCGGGCGGCGCCCCGCAGACCCGCGTCGAGGCTGCCCGCGAGATCGGCCTCGCCTTCGAGCCTCGCCTCCCGGGTCTCGGCGCCCCACGATTCGGGAAGCCAGGGCGTAACGTCCGCAGCGTCCGTGGGATCGAGGCGAAGCAAGACGTCGAGGGGCCGCTCGGCAGCGGGCGTCCCCTCGGGCGCGCCACGCAGCGTCGCCTGCAGCGCCAGCGGGGTGCGACCCCGCTCCGGACCCAGGCTGGCTTCGAGGGCCAGCCCGGCCTCCCGTGCCTCGAGGACGACGCGCTCCACGTGCAGTCGGCGACCGACGCCCCCGGACTCGTACGTCAGGGCGACCTCGTTCGCGGCGAACTCGGACTCTCCGGAGCCGAGCTCGAACCCATCCGCCAGGACCTCGAGCTCCGAGAGAGACGTGGCCGCTCCCGGAAGCCGAAGATCGGCGAGCGCGAGGCGCACGTCGCCGAGTCTCAGCGAGTCGGCGCCACGCGAGACGGTCGCATCGATCACGGCGGGCCCGTGCAACCGTGCCTCCGCAACGTCGAGCTGCAGATCGCGAGACCTCATCGAGAGGCGGCCGTCGAGCCCATCGAGGGCGGCGCCCTCCAGCCGGACCTCGCCGTCGATGCGTCCCGCGATCTCGAGCGGCCCGGCCACACCGGCAGCGAGCAGATAGGGTGAGAACGTCTGCGTGTCGAGCGATTCGAACAGCACGGAGCCCTGGACCCTGGCACCGAGACCGGTGCTCGCCGTGAGCCGCAGCCCTCCCCCGTCCTCCCCCAGCCGTCCGACGAGCTCGAACGCGCTGCCGAGAAGCGAGCGTACGAACGACACGTCGTCGAGGTCGAGGCCGATGCGTACCGGTTCGGCTCGCACCGCCCGGTCGACCCAGTCGATGCGGAGATCGCGCAGCTCGAGCTCCGGCAGCGCCTCCGGGTCCGGAAGAGCCGAGGCGGGCCCGCCTTCGAAGGGCACCTCGCCGAGGCCGAACGCGCCGTCGGCGAAGCGCGTCACGGAGAGCTCCGCGCCCTCGATCTCGACGCGCGCCACCTCGAGTCGTCCGGCGAGTAGCTCCATGAGGTCCGGCCCGACCTCGACCACCGGCGCGCGGAGGTCGTCCCCGATCGAGACGCCTTCGAGTCGCACCCGCAGCCACGGCGCGAAGTGGACGCGGAGCGAGTCGATCCGCACCTCGCGTCCGAGCTGCTCGCCGAGGCGGGCGGCCACGCCTCGCGCGGAGAGGTTCCGCTCGAGCCAGCTCGCCGCGAGGAGCACCGCCCCGGCCACGAGGGCGACGAGCACAACGATCGGGAGCCAACGCCGAGCTCGTGTGGTCACGACGCGAGTCTAGAAGTCGTAGTCGATCGAGGACCAGTACTTGAGGCTGTTGGGCTCTTCGAGGGCGGCGCTGTCGTACTCGTTGTCGAAGCCCAGGGTGAGCGAGAGATGCCGGAAGCCCGCGATCCGCATCTTCCACTCTGCGCGCGTCAGGTTGCGGATGTCGGTCGAATCGAGCTGAGGGAACAACTGGTTCGAGAACGACAGCTCCATTCCGTCGCGGAAGGCCCAGCTGAGCTCGAGGCCGAGCAGGCCCTCGGGGCGAAGCGTCCTCACGTCGCCGAACTCGTAGGTCAACGAGAGCCCGAGGAATCCGTCGAGCTCGACCGAGTCGTTCCGGACCAGGTGTCGGCCGGGGCCGAGCTGGACCTGGAGGCGGTGCCTCCAGGGCTCGAACTCGTCGAACTGGTAGGTGGTCCCCGCGAAGGCGAACCAGTCGCTGTCTCGGAAGAGCCAGTCGCGTCGGCTGTCGAGACGCCCGAAGTGGTCGGTGGCCGCGCCGCCCTCGAGGGCCAGCTTGTAGCTGCCGTCGATCGTCCAACGCAGATCCTCGGTCCGCCTCGAGAGACTCAGCTTGCCTCGGAGGGAGGATTCGGGCGAGTTGCCTTCGGAGCCCGATAGGCCGAACCCGATCTCGCGCTTCCAGCCCTCGAGAAACCGCGTGCCGAAGAGGCCCGACCTCGGCGGGTCCTCCGGCCTCTTCTGGGCCGCGGGGATCACGAGCCGACCGAAGACCGGGTGCTCCAGGACCGTCCGCGCATCGGATGACTCGACCAGCTCACCGGTCACGCGGTCGCCGCTCACGAGCTCCACGGTCACGGTCCTGGCCGACACGAGCCGCGGGTCGGCAATGAGGGCCAGCAGCAGACATGCCGCGCTGGCTGCGATCGAGGGGGATCGGGACGCCATGGCCGACCCGCTACTGAAGCAGGCCCTCCTCGCGCAAGGCCTTGCTCGTAGCGGCGGCCACCTCGTCGATCGTCGTCTCGACCTTGGTCGGGTTCAGCGTCTCGCTCACGCCCGACCAGAGCAGGCGCCCGGTCTGAACGTCGTGAAGGCTGGTCTCGATCTGCACCCGTGTATCGGTGACCATGTAGCCGGGATCGTAGACGCGGCCGGCGTACCCCCCGTAGTACCCGTAGAAGCCACCGGAGTAGGTGCCCGGCACCCAGCGCTCGGTCTGGGTCTGGCCCACGAGCCGCACCACGACGGCGCCATCGAACCCGTTGGCCTCGACCGCGGTGCGGAGTCGCTCCACGTCGGCACGATCCTCGGGGCTGAGCACGCGGTATGCCGCAGTGACGGGGACGCGCTGCGCGGCCGCGGCCAGTGTGTCCTCGGCGATACGCCGGCGCGACTCCTCGGGGAAGATCGCGATCGCCACCACCTTCTCGAAGTCGAGATCCGCGGGAGCGAGATCGGGGGCCTTCCAGGTGTCGACCATCTTCGTGCTGGTGCACCCGGGCACGACGAACAAGCAAAGCGAGACGAGGGTCGCGAGGCGGCGCGCCGCCCCACGCCGACTCGGTCGGCTCATGGGGTTCCTCCTCGCTGGGACGGTACCCGCGGGCCCGGGGACTGTCATGCGAGCGGGCTTTGGACCCTCCGCCCGGCCGACTCCGCACCGAGGCGACCCGGGCAGGAGTCGTTGGCCTGGGAGGCCTCAGATCTGATTGGCCAGCGGGAACCATCCGAAGACGCCGTCCGCGATGCGTTGCCACAGATTCCGCGCAGGCTGCCGATGGACGGTCCCCGCACTCGAGCTCCAGGTGAGGCGGCCTTCGTGATCGAGTTCCACCCGCCAGGCGTTGTCGGGAGAGGCGTCGGAGTCGGCCAGTTCGGCGGCTTCGCGAACCAGGCCCGGCTCCGCGATCAGAAGCCCGTTCTCCGTGTTGGTGAGCACGCCTCGGGGAGACAGATTGAGGCCGCCGATGTAGGCGCGCTCCCGATCGACGAGCACGGCCTTCGCGTGCAGGACCATCGAGCGAGCCTCGACGGGCGGAGTGTTCACCTCTGCCAGCACCGCCGCATCGTGTCGCATCTCGAACAGCTCGACTCCCGCCTCGAGCAGCGGACGCCTCATCCGCTTGTACTGGCTGCTCGCGATGGCGTGATTGTTCGAGCCCAGGGAGTTCGTGATCACCCGCACCTCGATTCCCCGACTCGTGAGCTCGCCGAAGTAGGCGACGACTTCGGCGTCGGGAACGAAGTAGGCCGAGATGATCACCAGCTCCCGCTCGATGCCCTCGAGGAGCCGGTCCAACGAGAGGAAGACCTGGTCGGGCGCGCCCCCGGCCCGGGCGGCACCGGGATCGTCCTGCACGGCTTCGCCAAGCCCGAAGCGAAGCCGCTCGAGGAGCGGGAGCACGTCGACCCCATGGGCTGGCGACTCAGCGAAACGCGTGAGCCTCTCACGGTCGGCCTCGGAGACGGCGAGGATCTCCTCCCGTGCGACGTCGAGAGCGGCTTCTCCCGGGCGTTCCCTCAGCTGGTGGATGGGGACGGACCACTCGTCGTTCCAGTAGTCGTCGAACGCTTCGGCCAGTCCGGCCACGGTGGGGCCGACGGTGAGGACGTCCACGTCTCGGAAGTTGAGACGCGGATTCAGGCCGAAGTACTCGTCGGCGACGTTGCGCCCCCCGGCGACGGCCGCCCGGCCGTCGGCGATGAGGACCTTGTTGTGCATCCGATGATTCAGCTCGGGATGGGTCAACCAGCCGAGAACGACCGGGAGAGCGCCGACCCTCCGGCTCGGCCAGGGGTTGTAGTAGCGGATGCTCACGTTCTCGTGGAGCGCGACGCTCGCCGCGTCCCTTCCGTCTCCGGCGAGGAAGTCGTCGACCAGCAGCCGCACCCGGACGCCTCGGTCCGCGGCGGCCAGGAGCCGACGCGCCAGCAGCCGCCCCGTCGCGTCGTCGCTCCAGAGGTAGGTCTGGAGGTCGACGCTTACGGTGGCCGCGTCGACGAGTCGGAGCCTCTGGCGCAGCGCATCCTCGTTGTCGTCGAGCAGGATGAATCCGGGATCCCCTCCACCGCGCTCCACTGCGCTCCGGGCCAGCTCCGCCAGCGGCCCCGAGTCGGCGGGGGCGTGCGACCGGGAGACGATCCGCGGATCGCGCTCGACGCCCCGCTCGACGACCGTCGGGGCGCAGCCGACGAGCGCGGCCACGATGAGACAGAACGAGACGAGGAGCGGTCCCGCTTGCGGTGTCCGCGGTGCCCGCGGTGCCCAGAGGGGGCCTTGCCGCGCCGATGACCTGATTGATCGATCCGCGGCACACACTAGTATCGACGGGGCCGTCGGCTCATCAGGAGGATCGACCTTGACGAAGCGCGCCGCGCTCCTGCTCTGCCGCTTGACCTGCAGCTTCACCTGCATCTTCACGCTGGTTCCCGCAGCCGCATTGGCCGACGACGCCGAGCTCGCCCGGAGGCTGCAGGACCCGCTCGCCAACATCAAGGCGCTGCTCACCCAGAACGACGTCCTCTTCGACACGGGCAACGACGACACGAGCTATAGCTTCCAGCTCCAGCCGGTCTACGCACTTCCCCTGGAGGACCTCGATTCCAACCTGGTCCTGCGCGCCGTCGCTCCCGTCCTCGGAATCGCACCGGAGGGCCAGCTGCGCATCATCGGCGACCAGCTGGCGCCCGGCGGGAGCCGGACCTGGGGCCTCGGCGACCTCACGATCCAGACGATGTTGAGCCCCAGGAGCGAGAGCGCATGGAAGTGGGGGGCCGGCCCGATGCTGTCGTTGCGCACCCGCACGGACGACGACCTCGGCGGCCCGGGCTGGGGCGGCGGACCGGTCGGCGTCCTGATCGGGGCGCCCAGCGAGAACTCCTCGCTCGCGCTGCTCGCCGGGCACCTGTGGGGTCAGGACGACTTCAGCACCACCGTCATCCAGCCCATGTTCTGGTACAACCCGCCCGCCCTGCCTGGCTGGTCGCTCGGCTACACCGGTGCCATCTCCTACGACTGGGACGGCGGCGCCGGAAGCAACTGGACGGTGCCCCTGGGAGCGGAGATCAGCCGGGTCTTCGCCCTGGAGAGCGGCATCGGGCTCAGCCTGGGCCTCGGCTACTACTACAACGTCGTGAATCCCAACGGCGCCGCCGACTCGACCCTGCGCTTCTCTTTCGGCCTGGTCCTCCCCTAGAGGAGCGCGGCCGGATTCTCGTGGCGGGACGGGGCGTTCAGGGACGCCGCCCCCACCCGTCCGGCCGCATCTGTGCTGAAACCGGGGGCCAGCTATGGTTCTGCCGAATGCGGGCGCGTCGAGGCCCGCACCCGAAGGAGACCGCGTGACGCATCTGCCGCCCTTCCATCCGGGTCGAGTCATGGCCCACCGCAGGCGATCCTCGCTGACCCGAGCGACGCTGCTCACGCTCGCCTCCGTGTCGCTGCTCCTTCTGGGCGGCGTGGCAGCCGGGAGCGAGGAGGCCTCCGAGGCGCAGGTCGCCGAAGCTCGCGGCGTCGCCGAGGCCCTCATGTCCTCGATGCGCGAGACGGCACGGGACGCGGACCTGACCGTTTCCCAGCGACGGGAGCTCCTGGCCTCGACCATGAGCCAGAACCTCGACTTCCTCGCGCTGAGCCGCCGGGCGCTCGGGCCGCTCGTGGAACGGTTCTCGGAGGAGGAACGGACCGACTTCGCCGTCGCCTACTCGCGGCACATGAGCGTCAACTTCATCCGGAGCTTCGAGCTCGACGGCGACACGCCCACGGTCGTGACCGAGGCGCGCCCTCTCAAGAACGGCGACGTCGAGGTGCGGCTCCAGGGTCCGGAGGGGGCGATCGGAGCGCCGCTCGCCCCGCAGCGCACTCGCGGACCCGTCACCTCCCAGCTGCGGCTTCGCAAGCGCGGGGATCGCTATCGGGTCACGCAGATCGTGATCGGTGGCGTGGACGTGAGCCAGACCTTCCGCGCCCAGGCGCAGTCGGTGCTCGACCAGGGCTCGCCGGCCGACCTGATCGCCGATCTCGAGGGGCGGACCCAGAAGTTCATCGACGCCACGATCGCCGCCGACGAGCAGGGCCAGGGCTAGTCCGAGCCGTCCGCGGCCCGGGGAAGCCGCACCCAGAGCAGGCCGAGGCCGAGCGCTCCTGCGAGGATCGAGGCCACCAGGATTCCAAGCTTGGCTGCGTCGCGGATCTCGAGCGGCAAAGCCAGCGCCGAGATGAAGAGCGACATGGTGAAGCCGATCCCGGCCAGGAAGCCGCCGGCCAGGATCAGGTCCCAGCCGACGTCGTCGGGACGCTGCGCGATCCCGAGCCGCACGGCCAGCCAGCTCATCCCGAGGATCCCGACCGGCTTGCCGATCAAGAGGCCGGCACCGATGGCCCAGGCGACCGAGTTGGTGAAGGCCGACGCCTCCACCACCACCCCCGCATTGGCCAGGGCGAAGATCGGCATGATCGCGAACGCGACCCACGGGTGCAGCGCCGTCTCGAGGCGCACCAGGGGCGAGACGGACTCGCGGGCCGCCACCGAGACCCGCTGCATCAAGGCGACGCGGCTCGCCTCGCTCGCAGCCTCGTCTCCGCGCAGGAAGTCACCGGTCCGCTCGACCGCCTGATGCAGGAGGTTGTCGTCCACCCACTCCTTGGCCGGGGTGAGCAGCCCGAGGATCACGCCCGCGATGGTCGCGTGGACGCCGGACTCGTGGAACGCGAGCCACACGAGGCCTCCCACCAGCACGTAGGCCCCGATGCTGCGCACGCCCGAGAGCGCCATGACCCGCACGAGCCCGATCCCCACGAACCCGAGCAGGAGAGCGACGAGATCGACTTCGGCCGTGTAGCCGATCGCGATCACGAGGATCGCTCCGATGTCGTCGGCGATCGCCAGGGAGACGAGCATCACCCGCAGGCTCGGCGGCACGCGCGAGCCGAGGATGGCGAGGCAGCCGATCACGAACGCGATGTCCGTCGCCATGGGGATGCCCCACCCGGCGCGGTAGGGGCCCGAGCCCTCGAGGAACAGGTAGACGCCGGCGGGAACCAGCATGCCCCCGATGGCCGCGGCGATGGGCAGGGCCGCGCGACGCAGGTCGCGGAGCTCGCCGAGCACGAGCTCGCGCTTCACCTCGAGCCCCATGACGAAGAAGAAGATCCCCATCAGCCCGTCGTTGATCCAATGCTTCAGCGAGTGATCCAGCTCGGTCTCGCCGAAGCCGATCTCGAAGGGCGTCTTCCAGAACGCGAGGTACGCCTCCGAGAGGGGCGAGTTCGCCAGCACGAGCGCCACCACCGAGGCCACCAGCAGCACGGCGCCGCCCGCCGCCTCGACGTGCAGGAAGCGCGCGAGCGGAGCGAGCAGCTTCTGGATGGGCTCGTCGGGCAGGGCGGGATGGGAAGAGTCGTCGTGGTGGGCCAAGTGCGAAGCTCCCGTTCGACCGAGAAGAGTGGAACCTAGAAGGGGTGGCTGACCATCGCGCGGATGCCGAAGCCCTCGTCGGAGCCGGCGACGCCCGCACGGAAAACCGCCTTTGCGATCATCGCGCGGATCCCGATGCCGCCGTCCCAGTTGAGGTCGGAGTGGAGCGCGCTGGGAGACCAGGTGTCGGCCACGCGGCCCGCTTCGACGAAGAGCACGAGCTGCCACCAGTCGACCTCGGCCTCGACGACGAAGTCGATGCGCGGAAGGGGGTTCCAGTGCGGAATCAAGCGAAGCTCGGCCGAGTAGTAGACGGCAGCCTGGTCGTTGAAGCGCGCGTTGGGATAGGCGCGCATCCGGTAGAAGCCGCCCAGCGTGGCGCCCCGGAACTGGGGCGGCCGATTGGACTGGGCGACGAGGCCGTCGGGCAGGCGATCCTCGTCGAAGCTCGGCGTGTCGACGGTCCAGAGGTTGAGCGCGAGGACGCGCTGGCGAAAGCGCTCCGTCGCCCCCAGATCGAAGTACTTGCTGAGCTCGACCTCCCAGGTCCACCACGCCCCCTCGGAGGCGAACCAGCCGGGGTCGTAGGCGATCCGGACCTGCTGACGGCTGCCGCGGGAGGGGTTGCTCGGGAAGTCCCGGTTGTCGTGGTCGATCGAGAGCTCGGCCCCGAGGGTCTCGAAGGAGCTCGCATCGCCGAGGACGTCGAAGCGCTGCTGCCGGACGAAGAGCTCGAGGCCGACCTGGGTGCGCCCGTGGGTGAGCGGATTCCAGGTGGTCGCCGCGGCGGGCCCGCTCGCGAGCAGGCCCCGGTCGAGCTCGTAGGTGGCCACGGGATCCTCTCGCGCCGAGCCCAGGGGCAGCACGTAGTGGAAGGGCAGCTCGAGCCACCAGTCGATGGCGGCGTCGTCGATGAAGAGGTCCTTGTCCGAGTCGTGAGAGCCCGGACGCGGCTCCACGAACGGCGCGACGACGTTGTAGGCCCGCACCTGATCCCAGCGGCCCACGTGGAAGCGCGGGTCGACGAACAGGCGCGGCGCGATCTGGACGTCGAAGGCGCCCGCGTACACCGGGACCGTGCCGTTGGTGCTGGCGAACGCCGTGACGAAGGCGGAGGTCCAGGGCTGATCCTGGATCGTGGTCGCGTACACGCCGCCCGCGAGCAGCTTGGTCGAGTCGGTCCAGAACAGGTAGGGAAGCAGGACGTCGCGCTTCACGACGGGCTCTCCCACCTCCTTCAGGATCTGCTGGGCCCCCGCGGCACCCCCGCCCCCGAAGCCGAGAAGGAGCGCCAGCAGCGGGATCCAGCGGGTCGGGCAGCTTCGCATCGGCGCGGATCCTACTCGAGGGAGCCCACCGCGCGAGGGGTCCGCCCGTGGAGCGCCGGGGAACGCTTCAGAATGCGTGGCCCAGCTCCATGTAGAAGGCGTCGCCCTCCCGGGTGTGCGCCCAATCGAAGCTCACGACCGTGGAGAGCTCCCAGCCCAGGCGAAAGCCCAGGCCGTAGCCGAACTCCCACCCCCGGATGGTGGTCGAGCCCACGCTGTCGAAGACCCGGCCGGTGTCGACGAAGGGCGCCAGCTTGTAGGACAGGTGCTGACCGAGCACCGTCCCCTCTCCGAAGGTCCAACGGACCTCGGCAGAGGCCCCGGCGGAGACCTTGCCCACGAAGCGGTTGCGCGTGAAGCCCCGGATCGTCTGGAATCCACCGAGCCCCTGGAGGTCGGCGGGGTCGGTGGTGACCGCGTGGAACGGCTGCGAGTAGAAGGGCACCTCGCCGGACTGCCAGTTGTAGAACGCGCGCCCGGCGAGGACGACGTCGATACGCTCGGGCAGCGGGCTCCAGTACACCGAGGAGTGGGCCGTCACCCGGCGGTAGTCGAACTCCGAGCCGAACACCTCCGAGGAGAGCTCGCCCGTCAGCTCGGCCAGCACGCCCGAGCGAGGGTCCGGCTCGAAGTCACGGGTGTCGTAGGCGATCCCGAGCTTGATCAGGTTGTCGAAGCCGCCGTCGCAACCCCGGATCTCCTTGGAGGCACAGTCGAGCCCGAGCAACGTGGGCCCCTGCACGGCCGTCCCTCCCGAAGCGTCGACGCGCTCCCCGTCGAGAAGCTGCACGTCCACCCAGGAGACCTGCACCCCGAAGAGCGGGCGTAGGACGCCCCCCAGAGTGTCCCGCTCGACGGAGGCGCGTAGGGAGAGCCGCGTGCTCTCCCATTGGTTGAACGCTGCGAGGGTGCTGTCGTCCGAGATCGTGCGCAACGATTCCCGGTAGTCCTCGATCTCGTCGAACACCGCGCCGGTCGACGGATTCCGCAGGCGCTGCAGGCTCGAGCTCCCGAGCCCGAAGTAGTTCTCGAATCCGCGGTGCTCGGCCTCGACGACCGCGCGGAGCCGGTAGGGCGTCTCGCGGATGTAGGGGCGATCGAGCGCGACCACCCCGCGGAACGAGCCCTCGGTGCCATGGACCGCTCCCAGAGCGGTCAGCTTGCGATAGGGCGTGGAGTCGAAGAAGGGATCGTCGCGCGACCCGTTGTCGTAGAGCTCCGCGAAGGCTCCGAGCTGGAAGCCGTCGTCGGGATCGACACCGATTGCGGGAATCGCGGTGAAGTAGCTTCCCTCCTGCTTCTGCTCGGCGATCCGCTCGGGCAGTCGGGGAACGCGCGACATGAAGTCCGGCCGCGGGCTCGGCGCCACCTGCTGAGCCGACGCGCCCCGGGGGGCCGCAGCGAGCAGCAGACTCAGGGACAGCGGCAAGAGCCCGGCGAGCACCGTCCTGGGCATGCCTGGCCCCCCTCGCTTCCCATCGACATGGAGCGCCGGAACATACCGGAGCTGACCTGCGGCCCCATCACCCCACCACGGAAGCGGGGACCTCGTGCCGGTGCGTGCAGCCCGCTCCGAGACGCGGAGGCACGCGCAGCTAAGTTGGGCGGATCGGAGGGCTCATGATGCGACTCACGACCGCCTTGCTGGCTGCAGCGGTCCTGGCCTTGCCCGCGCACGCGCAGGCGACGGCGGACACGATCTTCCTGAACGGAGCGTTCTACACGGTCGAGGACGCTCAGCCCCGGGCCGAAGCGGTCGCCGTCAAGGCGGGCCGCTTCGTTTCGGTCGGCTCGAACGCCGAAGTCCAGCGACTCAAGGGACCCGAGACGAAGGTCGTGGACCTGAAGGGTCGCTTCGCGATGCCGGGCTTCATCGACGCCCACACGCACCCGATCCGCTCGCAGCTGATGCCCGACGTCGACTTTCGCATCGATGCCGCGGTGCCGCCCAGCCCCGAGGAGTTCTCGGCGAAGCTCGCGGCCTACGCCGAAGCGAACCCGGAGAAGCCCTGGATCGTCGGGGGTGCGTTCTCGTGGGGCACCTTCGAGAAGGTCCCGCTGAACTCGGCGTTCATCGACGCCACGATCGACGACCGTCCCGTCGTCATCGAAGACGAGACCGGGCACATCGCCATCGCGAACTCCAAGGCACTCGAGATGTCGGGGGTCACCGAGGACACCAAGGATCCCACCGAAGGCTACTTCGGTCGCGAGGAGGACGGCTCCCTCAACGGTCTGCTCTACGAGACGGCCATGCAGGAGGTGTTCAAGCACTCGCCGAACTACACGCAGGAGCAGGTCTACGCGTCCGCCAGGAAGATCCTGCCCAAGCTCAACGAGATCGGCATCACGGGGATCAAGGTCGCGCAGGGGGACCACCTGTGGGCCGGCGCCGTCAAGCGGCTGGACGACGAAGGGGCGTTGACCCAGCAGGTCTCCATGATGGTCTACGAGGTGGACTTCTATCGCCGCTACAGCAACCTGCCCGTGATCGAGAATCGCGAGAAGCTCTCGACGGACCACTTCCGGATCGACGGCATCAAGCTCTTCGCCGACGGGGTTCCCTTCGGCCAGACGATGCTGATCAAGCGCCCCTACCCCGGGACCGAGAATCATGGCCTCGCGATGACCCCACGCGACGAGCTGATCGAGAAGATCGTGACCTATAACGGAATGGGCATCTCGGTCATGGTGCACTCGACGGGCGACGGGGGGACCGACAACGTGATCGCCGGCGTCGAAGCCTCGATGGAGAGGCACGGTGCCGAGAAGGTCCGAGCCCTGCGCAACCACGTCGCCCACAACGTGATCGTCGACCCGGCCGACTTCGAGCGGATGAAGTACACGAACACCGTGCTCGAGTTCTCGCCGAGCTTCTGGTTCCCGCGCCCGATCATCGACCAGGCCAAGCCGGATCTGGGCGACATGATCGACGAGGTCTGGCCGCTGGGCCCGCCCCTGCGCGCCGGCGTGAACGTGGCGATCGGATCCGATTGGAACCAGGCCCAGGCCGACCCCTTCATCAACACGGAGACCCTCGTGACGCGCCGGGCCCCCGGTGCCGGCGAGGGCGACGCGATCCTCGGGAAGGAGAGCGCCGCGAGCCTCGAGCAGGTGCTTCGGGCCTACACGATGGGGGGCGCGTACTCGATGTTCATGGAGGAGGAGATCGGCTCGATCCGCACGGGCAAGCGCGCCAACTTCATCGTGCTCGACCGCGACCTCTTCGAGATCCCGGTCAACCAGATCCACGAGACGGTCGTGAATCAGACGTGGTTCGAGGGCAAGCTCGTCTACGAGGGAACGGAGAAGGTCAGCTTCTGAGCGGGGCTGGGGCGGACCCGACCCCACCGGGCGGGCTCATTCGGCGGCGTAGACGACCTTGCCCTCCAGGACGGTCTGCAGCACCCGGGTCTCGCTGATGCGGGTGACGTCGACCTCGAAGATGTCCTGATCGAGCACGATCAGATCGGCGGATTTGCCGACCGTGATGCTCCCGATGACGTCCTCCATGTACTGGGCGCGGGCACCACCCATGGTGTAGCCGCGAAGCGCCTGCTCCAGGGAGATTCCGAAAGCTGCGTTGAAGGCCGGCGCATCCGGGCCGCTGCCGGGATCGCGGCGGGTGATCAAGGCCTCGATCGCCGGCCACGGATTCGGGGGCGTGACGGGCCAGTCCGAGCCGAACGAGTACGGCGCACCGCTCTCGACCAGGATCCGGACGGGCCAGGCCCAGCCCAGGCGCTCCTCGCCGAGCTCTTCCCGGATGACCTCGTTGGCCGGCGTCGGGTACCAGAAGTACGGCGAGAGCTCGGCGTTGGCTTCGAGCTCGGCGAAGCGGCTCCGGTCCGCGGGATTGACGAAGCCGGCGTGTGCCACGGAGTGACGCAGGGTGCTGCCCTGCTTGCGGGTCAGCGCGATCCCGTCGAGGACCTTGCGAATGGCCCCGTCGCCGACGGCGTGGGTCTTCACCGTCAGGCCCTGCGCGTCGTAGCGGACGATCTTCTCCAGGAAGTCCTCGGGCGGGTTGCGCCACGGACCGCGATAGTCGGTGCCGACGAAGGGATCGACGAGGACCAGCGTCTGCCCGCCCGCAGAGCCGTCGAGGATGTACTTCACCCCGCCGATCCGCACGCGCCGAGTGCTGTACGTGTCGCGGTTCTCGATGGCCCGTGCCGCGCCCTTCTTCATCTCCTCGGACTGCCAGTCGCTCGGATCCGTGATGTAGGCGAAGACGCGGATGTTCAGGTCGTCGGCCTCGTCGAGCAGGCCATAGGCGGACACGTAGAACTCCCGCGTGCCGGCATCCGTGAACGAGGTGATGCCGTGGCTGTTGAGCTGCTGGACGACCGGGACGACCCCCTCGTAGGCGATTTCCTTCAGGGAGGGGCGATCCTCGTTGAAGGCCTCCCAGAGCTCGCCCGCGGCCGTCTCGCGGACGACACCCGTCAGCTCGCCGTTGGAGTCCTTGTCGTACGCACCTCCTTCCGGCGGCTCGGTATCCCGGGTGATCCCATAGACCTCGAGCAGCTTGCTGTTGACCAGCGCCGCATGAGCGCCGATGTCCCAGAAGAAGGCCGGCCGGTCGGAGACGATCGCATCGAGGGTCGACTTGTGGGACGGCTGGCCGAACGCGTCGATCGGCTGCCCGTCGGTCTTCAGCCAGTCGAGGTTGCCTCCGTAGACCCACTTCGCGTCGGGGCGACGCTTCAGGAACTCCGCGATCGTCGCCTTGAAGGCTTCGTAGTCGTGGGTCGGCTCGAACGTCACGTTCATGGTGTTCTCGGACATCATGTCGACGTGGATGTGCTCGTCCACCAACCCGGGGAGGACGACGCGCCCCTTCAGATCGATGATCCGGGTCTCGTCCGTGGCCAGCGCCGCGACTTCCCCGGCCTTCCCGACGGCGACGAACTTGCCCTCGTCGATGGCCACCGCCTCGGCCCAGGGCAGGGCCTCGTCGACGGTGTAGACCTTGGCGTTCGTGTAGATCGTCTCCACTGCGGCGGCCTGGCCGAGGCCGAGACCTGAGACGAAGACGGCACACACCAGGGCGACCCGGACTACTCTCATGTTCCCTCCCCTGTCGCCCCGTGACCGTAGGCGCCCGACAGGGAGGCGTCGATCGGCGTCGGCGCCCTACTCGAGATATCCGAGTGCGCGAAGGGCCTCGCGCGTCTCGGGATCGAGCGGCTCTGCCTCGGGCGCCGGTGCGAGCTCGGGTCGCGGGCGTTCCCGATGAGCGGCCAGGGTTTGGCGCAGCCGCTCCGCCACTTCGGGACGGGCCTCGAGGAGATCGCGCGTCTCGCCCGGATCCTCGATCAGGTCGAAGAGCCGCTCGCCGTCCTTTCCGACCAGCAGCGCGTGGCGGTCGGTCGTGACCCGGTAGCCGCGCTTGTGCTCGCTAACCGCCGGGACGCTCTCGAGTGCGGCGCCCTCGAGTGCGGGCCGCAGGCTTCGTCCCTCGGCGACGACCCCGGGAGCGCCGACCCAGTCGAGGATCGTGGGCGCCACGTCCATCAGGCGCACGGGCTTCGAGGTCGTTCCGGGCACCACCCCGGCGCCGCCGATCAGGAGCGGCACGCGCAGGTTCTCCCGATGGATGTCGCAGTGCTCGAAGCGCCCGTGCTCGCCGAACTGCTCGCCGTGATCGGCGAGGAAGACGAAGAGGGTCTCGTCGCTCCACAACCCCTGCTCCGAGAGCCCGTCGAAGAGGCGCTGCAGCTGATCGTCGAGGTAGCGGACCTCACCGGCGTAGAGCCGACGCATGTGCGCCACCTCTTCGGGTGTAGGCCCACCATCGCGGCGGACCGCGGCCTGCACGACCTTCGCCGTTCCGTCGAAGTCGCCGGGGCCCGGCTCGTCGGGGTGATAGGCGGAAGGCGGGTCGTAGTCGAGATGGGGGTCCATCAGGTGCACGTACCAGAAGAGGGGCCTTCGGTCCCCCTCCGCGCGCCGCTCGGCGACCCGCGCGCCTGCGCGCAGCACGGCATCCACCATGTGCCGCGCAGCGTGGCCCTCGGCACGATCCCCTCCCACGGTCTCGTAGTGGTCGAAGCCCTGCTCGAAGCCGGTTCCCGGACGCAGCAGCGGGTTCTTCTGGAACCCGAGGGTCACGTGTCCGGCCTCGCGCAGGCGCGACGCCAGGGTCGGCACCTCGGGGAGACGGAAGCCCGAGAAGCCGCAGGTGCGAAGGATCTCTCCGTCCTCCGCGTCGACCGTGGAGGGATGCAGGGCCGTGAAGAGGCTCACCATCGAGGGGACGGTCCAGGCGGCCTGGGACCAGGTCGACTCGAAGCGGCGGGCCCGCGCGGCCAGCTCGTCGAGGAAGGGCGTCTGCGAAGGCTCGGCCCCGAAGGCGCCGAGGGCGTCGGCACGCAACGTATCCGCGAGGATCAGCACCACGTCGGGACGGCGCTCCGGGTTCTCGCCCGGCTCGCCGAGACGCGCGTCGAAGTGGCGGCGATCCAGGCCGCGTGCGCCGAGGCCGAGGGACGTCGCCGCGACGACGAAGAGCACACCCGCGAGCACGGCGCCGCGCAGATCGAGACGGGCGCCGACTCCCGGGCGCCACAGCGAGAGGCCGAGCCAGATCGCTGCACCGAGGGTCGGGCGGCCGGGGCGGCGCAAGGAGAAGGCCTCGGAATCGATCCCGCCCGTCCAGAGCACCGCGGCCGCGCTGGCCAGGAAGACCAGTGCGAGCACGCGCAGCCAGCGGCTCACGGCGCGGCTCGGCACCGGCAACGCGAACGCCATCCCGGCGAGCGCGAGGGCCGCGACGCTCGGGAGCGTCTCGAACCAGGAGACCCGCAAGCCCGGGGCGAGCTCCACGTCGGCGCCTCCCAGCGCGGCGACGAGCGCGGGCGGAGCGAGCCCGATGGAGACGAGGAGCGCGGCGGCGCGAAACGTCGGCTCGAAGCCCGTCCGGGACATGGCTGCGGAAGGTAGCGGCAGGACCGCGACTCCTCCGTCAGAATCCCAGGGTGAAGCAGGTCGTGATCGTCGGTGGCGGCTTCGGCGGGCTGTGGGCGGCGCGGGGGCTGGCGGAGCACCCCGACGTCGAGATCACTCTCGTCGATGCGCGCAATCACCACCTCTTCCAGCCCCTCCTCTACCAGGTGGCGATGGCCGGGCTGAGCCCGGCCGGCTCTTCGTGGTGATCTCCTGGGCCTGGTCGTACCTCACGTTCCGACGGGGCGCGCGGCTGATCGTCGCCCGGGACTGGCGCAGCTCGGACCCGGGCTCGGGGACCCGTGCCTCGTGATGGCGACGAGGGCGCGGGGAGGAGGCATGCCGTGAGCGGATTCCGCGGGCTCGACGGAATGGGGGTCCTCGTGACGGGCGCCGGACGCGGGATCGGCGAGGCCACGGCCACGCGCCTGGCCCAGGAAGGGGCGCGGGTCGGCGTGCTCGATCGCGACGACGACATGGCCCAGGCCACGGCCGCGGCCATCCGCTCGGCCGGCGGAGACGCCACCGGCTACGCCGCCGACATCTCGGACGCCGCCGCGGTGCGACACGCCGTCGACGCCTTCGAAGCCAAGGTGGGAGTGATCCAGGGGCTCGTGAACAACGCGGGCTTCGACCACGCCGCCGACTTCATCGACACCGACCCGGAGCTCTGGCAGCGCCTGATCGACGTCAACCTGATGGGGCCCCTCCACGTGACGCACACCCTGCTGCCGCGCATGGTCGCGGCCGGCAAGGGCCGGGTGGTGAGCATCGCGTCGGACGCCGCCCGGGTGGGCTCGTCGGGCGAAGCCGTGTACGCCGCCTGCAAGGCGGGCGTCGTCGCGCTGTCGAAGTCGGTGGCGCGCGAGATGGCCACGCGCGGAATCACCCTCAACGTCGTCGCGCCCGGGCCGACCGACACCACCCTGTTTCGCGAGTTCGATTCCAGCGGCAGGTTGGCCCCGGCCCTCGAGCGCGCGATCCCGATGAAGCGCCTGGGCCAGCCCGAAGACTACCCGGGTCTCATCGCCTTCCTGCTCTCGGACGACGCCGCCTTCATCACCGGGCAGGTGATCAGCGTCTCCGGCGGGCTCACCATGCACGGCTGATCCGGCCGAACCCCGGAGGACCCCCTTGGACTACCAGGACATCCGCACCCAGGTGGAGGATGGCGTCGCCACCATCACCCTCGACCGTCCCGACGTGATGAACGCCTTCCGCGCGCGAACCTGCGAGGAGCTGGTGCATGCCTTCGGCACCCTCGGCTACGACCGCGACATCGGAGCGATCGTGCTGACGGGCGCGGGGGAGCGCGCCTTCTGCACGGGCGGCGACCAGTCCGACCACGAGGGAAGCGGCTACGGCGGAAGCCGGGGCGTAATCGGGATGCCCATCGACGAGGTGCACACGGCCATGCGCGACGTGCCGGTCCCCGTCGTGGCCAAGGTCCGCGGCTACGCGATCGGCGGCGGCAACGTGCTCGCCACGATCTGCGACCTCACCCTGGCAGCGGAGAGTGCGGTGTTCGGCCAGGTCGGGCCGCGCATGGGATCGGTGGACCCGGGCTTCGGTACGGCCTACCTCGCCCGCGTGGTCGGGGAGAAGAAGGCCCGCGAGATGTGGTACCTGTGCCGCCGCTACAGCGCGAAGGAGGCCTGCGAGATGGGCCTCGTGAACCACGTCGTGCCGGACGACGAGCTCGACGCGACGGTCGCCGAGTGGTGTGCGGAGCTCGTGGCGCGCAGCCCGACGGCCATCGCACTGGCCAAGCGCTCCTTCAACGCCGACAGCGAATCGATCCGCGGCATCGGATCCCTGGGCTTCCAGGCCCTCGCGCTCTACTACGGCACGGAGGAGTCGGCGGAGGGGGGAGCCGCATTCCGCGAGAAGCGGCCGCCGGACTTCCGCGCGAAGCGCTCCTGACGGCGCAGGGCTAGCCGGAGCGCCGGATCAGGCTCATGCCCTCGGCATCGGGGGGCAGGGGCAGGCGCACGCTGAAGGTCGTGCCGACTCCGGGCTCGCTCTTCACGCGGATCTCGCCCGAGTGGTTGCGGACGATGTCCGCGCAGATCGCGAGGCCGAGGCCCGTCCCCTCCCCCACCGCCTTGGTGGTGAAGAAGGGGTCGAAGATCCGCTCGACGACCTCGGGCGTCATGCCCGGCCCGTCGTCGCTCACGGTCACGATCGCGCTGCCCGCGCGCACCTCGCCGTGGATCCGCAGGGTGCCGATCCCGTCCATCGCCTGGATGGCGTTCGATATGAGGTTCTGGAACACCTGCTCGAGCTGGCGCGAGGCGCAGCGCACCGAGGGCAGGCCGCCGAGCGTGGCGACCAGCTGGAGCCGCCCTCCGAACTCGAGCTGGAGCATGCGGATCGCGTTGTCGACGAGATCGGCGATGGGCACGGTCTCGTGGACGGCGTCGTTCGGCTTCGCGCAGGTCTTGATGTCGCGGACGATGCCCGCAGCGCGTTCGACGCCCTCGATCGACTCGCAGAGGACGTCCTGCCAGTCGTTCAAGCGCTGCCGAAGCCCGGGACTCGCCTGGACGGCGGACTCGTTCATCAGACCGGTCCACTCCCGCTCGAGGAACGCCAGGTTCGAGCGCACGTAGGCGATGGGCGTGTTGATCTCGTGGGCGATGCCGGCCGCCAGCTGACCGACCGCGTCCATGCGCCCGGTGCGACGGAGCTGGTCGAGCATGCGGAGCCGCTCGGCAGCGCGCCCCGCCTGCTCCACCAGGTGGACGACGAGATCCCGCTTGCGCGAGTCGGGGACGCTGTCGGGGGGGCCGTAGAAGACGAGTACCGCCGCCACCTCGCCGTCCATCGAGAGCGGGAACGCGAAGCCGGCCGAGAGGTTGCCGCCGACCTGCGCGAGGGCGGACCCGAGCGCGGGCTCGGCCTCGATCTCGTCCACGCGCACCGGCACGCGCTCGGCCGCGGCGCGCCCCACGAGCCCTTCCCCGGGCTCGAATCCGGTCTCGCCGAGGTCGGAGCGCAGGCGGGCATGTACGTCCGGGCTCGAGAAGTGCCACACGTCGCTGGACAGGTAGGTGCCCGAGCCGTCCTCGGCGGGGACGTAGACGTGGCCCACGGGCCAGCCGCTCACCCGGCAGACGAGGGTGACGAAGCGCGAGAGCAGCTCGTCGAAGCGGAGCGCCTGGCTCGCGGCCTCCGCCGCCTCGCGCAGCAATCCCACGTAGGCGGTCTCCTGCTCGATCTCGCGGTCGGTCCGGCGCTGCACCATCAGGAAGCTGCCCGCCATGATCCCGATCGCGAAGAGGGCCGAGAGCCGGTTGATCAGCGCCTCGAGCGGTCGCTGCTCCTCGGGGATCACGTTCGGAATCACCACGCCCATGGCCTCGAAGCTCCAGAACAGGAGCGTGGTGAGCGAGGTGATCGCGACCCACAACGCACAGGCCGTCATGCCGACCAGGATCGCGCCGGCGAGCGGGATCACGTACAGCCAGGCGAAGTTCGGATCGTAGAAGCCTCCCGCGCTGGCCATGGAGAGCACGAGGACGGCGAAGAGCAGGAAGGTCGCGACGTGGCCGGCGACGTGCGTATCGCGGGTCCGTCTCAGCACCACCATGTTCAGCGCGGCGGCCAGCATCGTGGCGCCGAGCGCGAGTGCCAGGTGCGGCACCCCGAGATCGAGGTAGCGGTAGGCGAAGGGAATCCCGACGCCGAACATCGCGAGCGTGGCGACGTTGAGGGTGCGGGCGCGGCGCAGGAGGGCCGGGTCGGCGTCGGGCTCGATGCCCGCATCCACCCACCGAAGCAGATGACTCGGGTTCTGCATTTGCGCTCCGACCGCAAAGTGAGGCGACGAGCACCCGACACGGATGCGTGTTCGTACTCATCGGCCGTGCAGGCGGGGGGCTGAAGACCCCGTCCGGGCGGGGGAATCCCCCATGGGCCGAAAGATCCAGCGGCGGTCCCGCAGGTCGATCGGGGCGTCGCGCTGGCGGCCTCAGCCCCGACGCCGACCGCGGACCCACACGATGAGCGGAAGCACCAGCGCCACCTCGAATCCGAGACCGCACCGCTCGTTGTTCTTGAAGGGCTTGCCCACGCACTGGGGATCGGGATCGGCGATGCCGTCCATGTCCACGTCGCTCACGCCCGGCGGGCAGGTCCCGCCGCTGCAGACGCCGTGGATCGACTCTCCCCCGTCGAAGTCGATGCGCAGGTCGGAATCGTTGTTGATGCCGTCCTGGCACTGGGGATCCTCGCGCGGGAAGTTGCCGTTGAGACAGCCCGGATCGACCTGATCGGTGAAGCCGTCTCCGTCGTTGTCCGCGCCGTCGTCGCACATCAAGAGCGGAGACGTCTCCGAGAGATCCGAGGCGTCGTCGCAGCCCGGATCCCCGCCGGCGAAGTCGATGTCTCCGTCCCCGTCGTTGTCGATGCCGTCGGCGCACTCGGCCAGGGGTCCGAGCGCGGCGAGGGCCGCCGGGGTGAAGGCGTCGAGGCCCCGGGTCTCGACCACGGCGCCCTGGGCCGGATCGACGACGTCGTAGAGCAGCCGATCGCCCAGGGGCGCGAGCCCGATCTGGGTGCCGACGAGGTACAGCCGGCCCGTGTCCGGCGAGTAGGAGAGGCTCGCGTCGAAGCGCGAGAGGTCGAAGCCCGTCTGCTGGGTGAGCCCGCAGAAGAAGGGACAGGTGGAGGTGTCGATCTCGTAGATCCCGTCGGCGAAGGGGCTCGCCGTGAAGAGGCGGCCGCTCACGCTGTCGTAGGCGAGGCCGCGGAAGCCGTCGGCGGCGCCGAAGGCCAGGGATCCGATGAAGACTGCCGTCGAGGGAGACGCCGGATCGATCTCGACCAGGTCCTCGAAGGTTCCGTCGGTCGAGAGGGCCAGCAGGCGATCGTCGCTCGTGGCGGAGGTGGCGCCCGGGTCGTAGGCGAGCGCGACCAGCCTCTCGCTCCCGTTGGCGATCGTCCCCACCGTGGCCGTGATGTCTCCGCTCACGCGGTCCACGGTGACGACCTGGTCGTCCCCGGGCCCGGGAACCACCCCGTAGAGGACGCCGGCGTCGTGGGCGTAGGCGAGGCCCTCGATCACGTCGCCGCCGCCGGAAAGCGGGCCGAGATCACTCCAGCCGCCGGTGAGCCCGGACAGGGCGAGGGCGTCGTCGGGCGTGGCCCCGTCGGCCGACTCGGGCCCGGCGGCCGCCAGCAGCGAGACGGCGGCGTCGCCGCTGGCAACTCCGCACACGCCCCCGGAGCAGACGCCTCCCGCGACACCGGTGCAGGCAGTGCCGTCGGGCTCGAGGCCCGAGGCCATGTCGTGGCAGGTGCAGCTGCCGCCGGTCGTCGTGCGCCCGGCCATGAGGTTGCTGCACTCCGTCGCGTCCACGCAGTGGCCACCGGCCGCGGCGCGCATCACCTGGCACTCGTCGCCGTCCACGTGTACGAGGCAGGCGTTGTGGCCGCGCTCGTGGGCCAGGGTCGCGGCCAGGGTCCCGCCGTCGCGCGAGTCGAGGGTCACGACGAGATACAGGTCGGGGTCGTCGTTCGGGTTCCCGTCGCAGAACGGCGTCTGGGCGCAGCCGATCGAGGTGGGAGCCGGCCCCCCGCAGTAGGTGAGGCTGTCGACCAGGAACGCGCGCGAGCCGGGCAGGCCGATCGCCGCGATCGCCGCATAGTCCGCGGCGCTGTCGAGGACGTCGAGGCCGTCTCCGGGCATGCCGAAGGTGGTGACGGCGGCGCTGCGTTCGATCGAGGTGCAGCACGGGGCGTCGAAGGGCCCGTGCCCCCCCTCGTAGAGATCCGTGGCCTCGGCCATGGTCTGGTCGATCACGCCCTGCCAGAACGCGAGATCCTCTCCGGCGCCGGCGTCGATGAGATCGACGTGGACGAACCAGCGGAGGTCGTGGACGTCGCGAACGGGGGCGGCCGCATCGGCGGGAAATGCCAGAGCCGACACCCACAGGAAGACGGCGAGGCCCCTCACTGCCGGCGCTCCTCGGCCCTGCGGGAGTGCAGGCTCAAGGCCTCGCTCAGGTGGCTCTCGAGCTCGGCCGAGCGGGTCTTCCGCCGGGCCTCGCCGAGCAGCGCTCCGGCCTCGGGCAGCCCGCTCGCCGCCAGGGCCTGGGCGGCGGCTCGCTGGCGCTGCACTCCCAGGCGGGCGCCATCGCGGCGGCCGAAGCGCTTGCGGACGTCGCCGCCATCGAGCGCCGCGGCGAGCGGCTGGAGCGCGCGCCGATCGTGCTCGGCCAGGGCGCCGAGCGCGTAGGGCAGCGCCTGCCACGCGCGGTAGGCGTCGCGATCCATCTCGCCGTCGCCGAGCGCGGCCGCGAAGGCCTGGATCGCCTCGTAGGCGCCGGGCTGGCCGGCATGGCCGAGGGCGAGCAGCACGTTGGCGTGGTGCGCCGCCTCGGTGGGATCCGCGAGCAGGGCCTCGAGTCGAGCCGCCCCGGCCGGACCGATCCGGCGGGCCTCGGCCTCGGGGAGCCCCTCGTAGTAGACCTGCCGCACCAGCGCCTCGGCAGCATCGGCATCGAGCTCGCTCGCACCGGCCGCCAGGGCGGAGAGCGGCCCGAGCAGGACCGCCGCGAGCAGGAACCAGGGCAGCGTACGCGCAGACCGGTCGCACGCCGCCTTCGCACGGGGCGTCGGCATGGGAGCCTCCTCGGGGCGGAATCCTAGCCGACGCGAGCCGGACTAGAAGTCGTGGCGGGTGACCACCCGATCCCTTCCCGCGCTCTTCGCCTGGTAGAGCGCCGCGTCCGCAGCCTCGAGGATGTGGACGGGCTCGAAGGCCTGGTGGAGGTCCGTGGTGCAGACGAGCCCGGCGCTCATGGTGAACTCGAGCGGCCCGGTGGAGGTCTCGATCTCGATCCGGCTCAGCGCCTCGAAGAGTCGTCCGGCCGCGCGCTCCGCCCGCTGGCCATCCACCTGCCCGAAGATCACGGCGAACTCGTCGCCCCCGTAGCGGCAGGGCGTATCGTAGGGCCGACACGTCGAGCGCATCACGCTGCCGATGGCGCGCAGCGCCTCGTCGCCGGCTCCGTGTCCGCGCTCGTCGTTGATCCGCTTGAAGTGGTCCACGTCGAGCAGGAAGAGCGACAGCGGAGTGCCGGTGCGGTCGTAGAGCGACGTGCTGGCAGCGAGCGACTCGTCGAGCCCCGCGCGATTCAGGAGGCCCGTCAAGGCGTCGACCCGCGCCTGCTCGCGCAGCAGCTCCATCATCTGGCGGTCGCGCAGGGCCGAGCGGAGCCGGGACTGGAGCTCGATCTCGTTGACCGGCTTGCGGATGTAGTCCGTCGCGCCGCAATCGAAGGCCCGGGCCAGGTGGACCATGTTCTTGTCCACGGTCAGGAAGAGCACGGGCACGTCGCGGGTAGCCGGGTTGTCCTTGAGCAGGCAGCAGACCTTGAAGCCGTCCATGTCCGGCATGTTGATGTCGAGCAGGATCACCGAAGGCGGATCGGCGAAGGCGCTGCGAATGCCGTGGCCCGGATGCAGCGCGGTCTCGACCTCGTCCACGATGCTCGGGACGAGGGCCGCGGCCAGCTGGCCGTGCACGTAGGGGTCGTCGTCGATGATCAGGGCCCGCGTCGCCATCTGTGCCTCCAATGGCCCATTTCGGCAGAACGGCGGAGGGGCTTGGGCGAAATCAGGAGCCGGAGGGCGGGACGGCCGCAGCCGGCGCTCCGCCATCATCGGGCGAAGGCGAGAGCCTGGGGCGACTCCCGGGCAGCTTGCCCAGGTTTCGACCCACGCGGATCGGGACGTCGAAGTTGTGAGGATCGAAGATCACGAAGTCCGGCAGCCCGTCCGCGGACGCGTCGGCGAAGCGGATCATCCCGGCGGTCGGCATGTCCTGCCGCTCGGGCGAGCGCGCGAAGGGTCCCTCGGGGCCTCCCAGATAGACCTCGATCGCCTCCCCGTTGCCCGAAGAGACGAAGTCGGCGATGCCGTCGCCGTTGAGGTCCGGGCTCCAGGTCGGGAGGAAGCCGTTGGGCCGGAAGGTCTCGAAGCTGAAGGGGATCGAGAGCTTCTTGCGGAACCAGGGCCGGGTGTCGAAGAGCCCGGCCGAGCTCGACCCGTGGACCGAGAACTCGACGTCCACCTCGCGGCTGATCAGCACCTCGACCACCTCGAGCACCGAGAGCTCGAGCTCGATGCGGAGCAGCTCGGGCCGGCCGTCTCCGTCCACGTCGAGCGCCGCGTTGGAGCCGACGGCAGCGTCGCTCGTGAACTCCTGCCCAGGCGCCTCGAGCGCCCAGGACCCGTCCTGGTTGGGGTACACGCCGAGCGTGGTCTTCGCGTCGGCCATGCTGCCACGGGTGTGGGTCACGATCAGGTCGAGCAGCCCGTCGGCGTCGACGTCGGCCGCCTCGACGGCGATGCCGCCGGAGCCGCGGATGTGATCCCGGGGCGTCACCATGCGGAGCGGGAGCACGCGGTCCGGCTCGAAGGCGAAGCCTCCCTCTGCTCGCGCCTCGAAGACGCGCACCTCGTGTCGGGTCGAGGCGACGATGTCGCTCCGCCCGTCTCCGTTGACGTCGCCCACGGAGAGCCGCGGATGGTCGATGAAGAGCTGGAGATTGCTCTCCAGCGAGACGAGGCCGCGGTTCGTGTTCACGAAGTAGTTGGCCCGACGGGGCACGTCGAGCGTGGCCAGCACCTCGCCATCGGGCCGGAGCACGGCGAGCTGGCCGATCTGCGGAACGAGGAGCGTGGGCCCTGCGCCGATTCCGTCGTAGACGAGCGGAAACGACTCGAGGCCGCGCTCGTCCTCCGCGGGGCCGAAGGTCGTAGGCCCCGGCGCGGGAAGGAACCAACGCAGACCGGAGCCGTTCGCCAGGGAGAGCAGCGTCACGCCGCTCGGGCCGAGGAGCACGAGCTCGGCACCCGGCGAGTCGGGGCGGAGATCCGCGACGTCGTAGACGGCGCTGTAGCGGGGCAGCGCGAGGCTGTGGTCGGGGGTGGTGCCGAAGCCTCCGTCGTCCCGCTGCAGGTGGACGTGCACGGTGCGCTTCTCCTCGGGCGGGATCCCGTCGAGCACCACGACGAACAGATCGGTCCGGCCGTCGCCGTCGAGCTCGGCCAGCTCCGCCGCCACGCTGCGGCCCTGGCTCGGGATCTCGATCACGTCGAACCAGTCCTCGGCCCCTGCCGGCACGACCAGGGGCACGGCCAGGACCAGGGGCACGACCACGGCGAAGAGGAACAGGACGTCTGCGAACGCGCAGCGGCGCCTCACGGGGCGGGCGCCGCCTCGAAGCTGCCGGAGCCGCGGAAGCGCAGCGGGCGACTCCAGGCCCCCCGCGAGATGCGGCCGCGCAGCGAGTAGCGGACGCTCCCGGACCCGCGGAGCTCGAGGATCCGGCGATACGCGTCGAGGCTCAGGCTGGTGGCCGTGACGTCCAGCGTGAGCTCCTCGCCCGGCGGGATCGTGAACTTCCGCGCCACGTCGTAGGAGACGCGCGTCCCGGCCAGGTCGACGTGGAAGGCCAGCCCCTGCGCCAGCAGTGGCTCCACGTCCGGATTCTGCAGCACGAGGGTGACGGCGAAGCGCCGCTCGAGGGTGCCCCCCGGCACGGCCTCGAGGCGCGTCACCCGCGCCTCGGAGGAGACGGACTCGTCGACGCCCAGCATCGAGCATCCGCCCGCCACGAAGGCGCAGGCGAGGACGCAGACCATGGGCACCATGGGGAGCGGAGGCACGAGCCGGGTCGGGTTCACGCTGCGAAGACTAGCCGGCACCGTCCTCTCCCTACAGCAGCTGCTGCTGCTCTCCGGGCCCGGCTCCGCCGCCGCCGGGCTTCTTGCGAGTGCCCCGCTTCGCGCCGGCCTTCTTCGGGGGAGCGTGCTTGATGCTCTTCACGGGCTTCGGAGCCAGACGGGTGCCCCGCGCGGTAGCCGCCGTGAGCTTCAGCTCCGTCAGGTCGAAGCGCGCCGAGCGCGTGCGCTGACGAGGCGCCGGCACGAACGAGAGCGTGAGGACACCGGCCTGATCCGGCGCGAGCAGCAGGTCGATCTTCCCCTGCTTCTCCTTGATCAGCTGGTACTCGCGGTTGCGGACGAACTTCTGGATCCGGATGCGCTTCCCGAAGGCCTGCTTGGCGCGGTCGCGATACACCACCACGGCCTCGAAGCCGGTCTCGGGGTCGAAGACCTCGCAGTGGAGCACCTTTCCGGGCAGCAGCACCTTGTCCGGCGGGGGCATGATCCGGTAGGTGCCGTCGTCGCAGATCGCGAGCAAGAGGTCGTACTCCGACACCTGGCGCTCGAAGCCCGCCCCGCCGTGCTTGACCGAGGCGCCGAAGAAGCCCGTGTCCTTGTCGTACTGGAGCCGGATCGAAGGCCGGGCCACCGCCTTCTTGTCGATCTCCTCGAAGCGCTGGACGGCGGTGCGCCGGGGATACCGCTCGCCGTACTCGTCGAGCAGGCCCTGCACGTAGCGGATCGTCGTGCGGGTCAGGTGCTCGAGCTGGTCGGCGACCTGGGCCAGCTTCTCGTCGAGATCGCCGATCTCCTTGCGGTTGCGGGCGATGTCGTAGGCCGAGATGCGACGGATGCGTAGCTCGAGGAGCCGCTTCACGTCCTCGTCCACCATGGGGCGCACGAAGAGCTCGCGGTGCTCGGCCATGCCCTTGCGCACCTCGCGCTTCACGGCGTCGTCGGTCCTCGCTTCCTCGATCCGCTTGTAGACGCGTTTCTCGACGAAGATCTGCTCGAGGGTGAGCCAGTGCTTGCGGTCGGTGAGCTGGCCCCGCTCCCACTCGAGCTCGGCGCGGATCAGCTCCTGCAGGCGATCGGTCGCGTCCCGCAGCACCTCCGAGACGGAGAGCTCGACGGGCTTCCGGTCCTTGACCACCACCAGGTTGGACGAGAGGCTGACGCTGCAATCGGTGTACGCGTAGAGCTGGGGGATCACCTCGCTCGGACGCGCGCCGCGCGCGAGGGTGAGCTCGATCTCCACCCGCTCGCTCGTGTAGTCGCTGATGGTGGCGACCTTGAGCCGGCCCTTCTGGATCGCCGCCTCGATCGAGGCGATCAGGCTCTCGGTGGTGGTGCCGTAGGGGATCTCGCGGATCACGACCCGGCGGTCGTCCGGCGCCTCGATCCGCGCCCGCACCTCGACCTTGCCGCGGCCGTCGTCGTACTCGCGGACGTCCATGATCCCGCCCTGGGGAAAATCGGGCTCGAGCTCCACCGAGCGCCCCTCGAGCAGCTCGATCTGGGCCTCCCAGAGCTCCGCCAGGTTGTGGGGCAGGATGCGGGTGGCCATCCCGACGGCGATGCCCTCGCTCCCGAGCATCAGCGTGACGGGGAGCTTCGCGGGCAGGAAGACCGGCTCGCTGCTGCGGCCGTCGTAGGAGTCGACGGTCTCGGTGAGCGCCTCGTTGAAGAGGGTCTCGACGGCCAGGGGCGTGAGCCGGCACTCGATGTAGCGAGGGGCCGCCGCCGCGTGGCCGGTGAGCAGGCTCCCGAAGTTGCCCTGGCGCTCGATGAAGTACTCCTTGTTCGCGAGCACCACGAGCGCGTCGCCGATGGAGGCATCGCCGTGGGGATGCAGCTTCATCGTCTCGCCGATCACGCCGGCCACCTTGTGGAAGCGCCCGTCGTGCATGTCGAAGAGGGTCTGGAGGATGCGGCGCTGGACCGGCTTCAGGCCGTCGCGCAGGTCGGGGATCGCGCGGTCCAGGATCGAGTAGCTCGCGTACTCGACGAAGTGGGTGCGCATCAGCGCTTCGAGCTGGGCCATCCCCTAGTGTCCTGCTCCTCGAGTCGATCGTTCCCGCCGGAAACGCCTCTGCGCGCGCGTCGCGTCGAGCCAGTCGGGGAGGCAGGACACTAGAGCACGTCCGTCGCCAGGTTCTCGACGATGAAGCTCTTGCGCTCGGGCGTGTTCTTGCCCATGAAGAAGTCGAGCAGCTTCGAGACCTCGCCGAGGCTGTTGACCCGCACGGGCATGAGGTGGGTGTCGTCGGCGATGAACTGTCCGAACTCGCCGGGACTGATCTCGCCCAGCCCCTTGAAGCGGGTGACCTCGGCCCCCTTGATCTCGGCCTCCGCTTCCTCCCGGTCGGCCTCGGTGTAGCAGTAGCGCGAGACCTTCTTGTTGCGGACGCGGAAGAGCGGCGTCTCGAGGATGTAGAGATGGCCCTTGAGCACCAGCTCCTCGAAGTAGCGCAGGAAGTAGGTGAGGAGCAGGTTGCGGATGTGCATCCCGTCGACGTCCGCGTCGGTCGCGATCACCACCTTGGCGTAGCGGAGCCCCTCGATGCCGTCCTCGATCCCGAGAGCGCGCATCAGGTTGTAGAGCTCCTCGTTCTTGTAGAGCGCGTCGCGCTTCTGGCCGTGGCAGTTCAGCGGCTTCCCACGCAGCGCGTAGATGGCCTGGGTGTAGACGTCGCGGCACTGCACCATGACGCCGCCGGCCGAGTTGCCCTCGGTGAGGAAGATCGCGGTGTCGTCGCGGCGAGCGCCGCCCCGGGCGTCGGTCTTGTGGATCTTGCAGTCGGTGAGCTTCGGGATGCGGACGGCGACCTTCTTCGCGCGCTCCTTCGCGTCCTTCTTGATCGCCGAGAGCTCCTTCCGGATCCGCTCGTTGGTCTTGACCTTCTCGAGCAGCGCCTCGGCGGCCTGCGGATTCTGGTGCAGCCAGAGGACCACCTGCTCCCGCACGGCAGGGACGACCCAGCTTCGCACGTCCGTCGATCCGAGCTTGTTCTTCGTCTGGCTGTCGAAGACGGGATCCTTGAGCTTCACCGCCACGGCACCGATCAGCCCGTCGCGGACGTCCTCGCCGGCGAAGCTCGCCTTGGCGAACTCGTTCACGCCCTTGAGCAGGCCCTCGCGGAAGGCGCTCTGGTGGGTGCCGCCGTCGTTCGTGTACTGCCCGTTGACGAAGCTGAAGTGGTTCTCGCCGTAGTTGTGCGTGTGGGTGAAGGCGAACTCGAGGCGCTCCTGCTTGCAGTGCACCACGTCGTAGAGCGGGGGCTCCTCGCCGATCTCCTCGCCGAGCAGCTCGGCGAGCCCCTGCTTGCTCAGGAAGCGCTGGTCGCCGTAGCGGAGGGTGAGGCCGGCGTTCAGGTAGGCGTAGTAGCGCAGCCGGTGCTCGACGAACTCGCGGTTCCAGGCGAAGTCCGGGAAGATCTCGCGGTCGGGCGTGAAGCGGATCCAGGTCCCGTTCTTCTCGCCCGGGTCCTTGCCCTTCTTCTCCTGGACGAGCTTTCCCTTCTCGAACCAGGCGTGGCGGAAGCGTCCGTCGCGAACGCTGCGGGCCTCGAAGCACGACGAGAGCGCGTTGACCGCCTTGGTCCCGACGCCGTTCAGGCCGACGGAGAACTGGAACATGTCGTCGTTGTACTTGCCGCCCGTGTTGATCTGGCTGACGCAGTCGACGAGCTTGCCGAGCGGGATGCCGCGCCCGTAGTCCCGCACGCTGATGGTGTCGGCCTCGTGCTGGATCAAGATCTCGCGGCCGCTGCCCATGATGAACTCGTCGACGGCGTTGTCGATCACCTCCTTCAGCATCACGTAGATGCCGTCGAGGGGATGACTGCCGTCTCCCAGGCGCCCGATGTACATGCCGCTGCGGAGCCGGATGTGCTCGAGGGCGTCGAGGGTCTGGATCGCGTTCTCGTCGTACGCGACCTGCTTGCGAGCCATGTAGCGGGTGCTGCTTCCGGAGAGGAGAGGGGTCAGCGGGGGACGCCGGAGGGTCCCGAGCGCTCGAAGCGCCGTCAAGCGACGAGGGCTTCCCCGCGGGCACCGAGCCGGAGCCAGGAGGCGACCTGACGCCTCGTCAACGCACCGAGGCGCCTCCCGAGCGCGTTTCAGCCTTTACTGAACGTGCGGTCAGGGCTTATCATGCGCGACGCCCAGCCGTCGCCCGCGTCACGAGAGCGCGGGAGGACGGCCCCTACCTGGGGCGCCCTGACCCGGTGTGCCCCGGACCCGACCTGCCCCACCCGGAGACCCCGCCCTCATGCGATCCCGTCTTGGCCTGCTCCCGATCCTGCTGCTGCTCCTCCCGCTCGCGACCGCATGCCAGCCTCCGAGCTCGGCGATCCTGTCGCCCGCGGATGGCGCGGTGACCGGGACGGACGTGGAGCTCTCGGTCTTCATCTCCGTGCTGGGACGGCCCGTCGTGAAGCTCGACGGCCAGCGCCTCGACCTCTCGGAGTTCACCGAGAACGACGGCGTCTACACCCTGATGCTGCAGGACCTGGCACCGGGGCCGCATCAGGTCCAGGTCTTCTACCGCGTGGCCCACCTGGACCACGTGTACGCCTCCCACGACTTCGAGGTGGCCGGCCAGGCGCCCTTCACGGTGCGCGGCAGCGTCGAGCAGGTCTTCGTGACCCACGCGCAGCCGGACGAGCTGCTGCAGCTGCGCGACGAGCACGGCGAGATCGTCGAGGAGGCGCCCGCCGACGAGCAGGGCAGCCGGATCTTCCGCCAGGTGCCGGCCGGCGAGGGCTACCGGGTCACGACCGCGGGCTCGCCGACCCTCACCTCGGACGCCGTCGAGGTGATGTCGGTCGAAGGCAGCCTGCCCTCGCCGGACTTCTACAGCAACCAGGTCCTCGAGCCGGGCTACGGCTACATCACCATGCGCGACGGCACGCAGCTCGCCGTCTTCGTCTCCCTGCCCGGGCCTCCCGAGGAGGGCCCCTACCCCACCGTGGTCAACTACTCGGGCTACTCCCCGGGCCGGCCCGGAAGCCCGCTCTCCTTCGGCGGCATCGATCTCAGCTTCCTCTGCACCGATTTCCCGATCTTCTGCGATGCCCCCGACCACCCGTCGGGCCTGATCGCCGGCGTGCTCGGCTACGCCTCCGTGGGCGTGAACATGCGGGGCACCGGCTGCTCGGGCGGCGCGTACGACTTCTTCGAGACGAACCAGTACCTCGACGGCTACGACGCGATCGAGATCATCGCCGCCCAGCCCTGGGTCAAGCACAACAAGGTCGGCATGGTCGGCATCTCGTTCCCCGGCATCAGCCAGCTCTTCACCGCGAGCACCCAGCCGCCGAGCCTCGCCGCGATCACGCCGCTCTCGGTCATCTCGGGTACGGAGACGATCCTCGGGCCCGGCGGGATCCTGAACGACGGCTTCGCCGTCGAGTGGGGCAGCCAGGTGCTCGACCGGGCGCGCCCCTACGGCCAGGGCTGGGAGCAGGCCCTCGTCGACGCCGGCGACACCATCTGCGAGGAGAACCAGCTGCTGCACTCCCAGCGGGTGGACATCATCGAGAAGGCGGTCGAGAACCCCTACTACACCCCCGAGATCTACGACCCGCTGAATCCCTACCTGTTCGTCGACCAGATCGAGGTGCCCGTGTTCACCGTCGGGCAGTGGCAGGACGAGCAGACCGGCGGCCACTTCCCGGACCTGTGGGACCGCTTCGACAGCGCGCCGGTGTTCCGCGCCACGGGCCTCAACGGCGCCCACGCCGACGGCTTCGCGCCGGCGACCCTCGACGAGTGGAAGAACTTCCTCGACTTCTACGTGGCTCGCGAGGTGATGGAGATCCCGATCTTCATCCGCACCCTCGTGCCTCAGCTCTTCGACTCGCTCTTCGGCGCGCCGGTCCCGATCCCGGATCCGCGCTTCCTGCCGACGGACGACTTCGACGACGCCCTCGCCGCCTACGAGGCGGAGCCCGAGATCCGGCTGCTCTTCGAGATGGGCGGCGGCGAGGGAACCGCCGGGCCGGGCGCCCCGGAGGCGGGCTTCGAGGTCGCCCTCGACAGCTGGCCTCCGCCGACGCGGGTGGGCAAGCGCCTCTACCTGCACCAGGACGGCTCGCTGCGCGACTTCGTCCCGGCCGAGGCCGAGTCCGGCTCGAGCTGGAACCACGACCCCGCGAAGGGCCAGGAGACCTACGACGTCAACGACTCGTTCGAGGCGGCGCTCCCGGACATCGAGTGGCTCCCGGAGATCCCCGGCCGCCAGGCCGTGTTCGCGACCCCGCCGCTCACCGAGGACGTGACCATGGTCGGCTTCGGAAGCGCCGACCTCTGGATCCAGTCCACGGCCGACGACGCGGACGTCGAGGTACTCATCTCGGAGATCCGCCCCGACGGGCTCGAGGTGTACGTGACCAGCGGCTGGCTGCGGGCCAGCCAGCGCAAGCTGCGCTCCGACTCCACGGAGTTCCGCCCGACTCCGACGCGGCTCGAGTCCGACCTCCAGCCGCTTCCGGCGGGCCAGTGGTCGCTGGCGCGCGTCGAGATCTACCCCGCGGCTCACGTGTTCCGGGCCGGCTCCCAGATCCGCCTCGCGATCTCGACGCCGGGCGGCAACAAGGGCCGCTGGCGCTTCGACGTGCTTCCGGACCCCTCGGTGAACTCGGTCTCGCACTCGGCGGCCCACCCCTCGAGCGTGCTGCTGTCGGTGATCCCGCTCTCCGTGCCCACGGACCTGCCGGCCTGCCCGGGCCTGCGCTCCCAGCCCTGCCGCATCGTCGACGACACGCCCAACATCCTGCTCCCCTGACCCCCGTCGAGGCCACCTCCAGAGGGCGCCGCGACCCACTCGACCTCGGAGTCCGACCTGGCCTGGGACCGCAACCAGGCGGCCGGCGGAGCTATCCTCGCGCCATGTCGAAGACGGCGCCCGACGAGAAGCTCCCGGCCCTGCCCATCGACTGGGACGAGGTCGAGTCCGAAGCCACGAGCCTGCTCCAGCAGTACCTGCGCATCGACACCACCAACCCTCCCGGCGGCGAGGAGGCGGGCGTCGAGTTCCTGGCGCGGCTGCTGCGCGCCGAGGGCATCGAGCCTTCGACCTACGACGCGGGCGACGGCCGGGTGTCGCTCTCCGCGCGGCTGCCGGGCACGAACGGGGCCGGGACGAAGCCGCTGATCCTGCTCTCGCACATCGACGTCGTTCCCGTCGAGCGCGAGTACTGGAACGTCGATCCGTACGCCGGGACGCTGAAGGACGGCGTGCTTTGGGGCCGCGGTGCTCTGGACATGAAGGGCATGGGCATCATGGAGCTGCTCGTGTTCCTGTTGATGCGCCGGAACGGTGTGGCCCATCGCCGGGACGTCCTGCTGCTCTGCGTGGCCGACGAAGAGGAGGCCAGCCAGTTCGGCATGGACTGGCTGGCGGAGCATCATCCGGAGCTGCTGGTCGCAGACGGTGTGATCAACGAGGGCGCCTTCGGGTTCGGGGAGCTCTTGGGACAGCGAGGGCTGATCTTCGGCGTCGCGCCCACCGAGAAGGCGCCGCTGTGGCTCAAGCTCGTCGCCAAGGGGCGGCCGGGCCACGGATCGCTCCCCCACGGCGACAACGCCGCCCTGCGCCTGATCCAGTGTCTGGGTCGCATCGCCGACGCGCGCCGCGACGTGGTGCTACGCCCCGAGACCGAGACCACGCTGCAGACGCTCCAGGACGCCGGCATGCTCCCCGCCGACCTGGCCTTCCGCGACCCCGACGTCCTGAAGGCACTCGCGGGCGCCAGCGACCTGGTGCGCGCCCTGGTGAGCAACACCGTGAGCCTCACCACGCTCACGGGCGGCCAGAAGCACAACGTGATCCCTGCCCGCACGGAGGCCACCCTCGACTGTCGGCTGCTGCCCGGCGAGGACGTCGACACCCATCTCGCCGAGCTGCGCGCGATCGTCGACGACGACCAGGTGGAGATCGAGGTGATCTACCGCTGCCCGCCGCTCGTGTCGGAGATCCGCACCGAGCTGCTCGACCACATCGAGGCGACCATCCGCCACGAGACCGCCGGCGGCGTGGTGATGCCGATGATCTCTCCGGGCTTCACCGACAGCCGCATCTACCGGCGCCACGGCGTCCCGGCCATCGGGTTCACGCCCGTGCTGCTCACGACCGAGGAGGTGGGCGGCGTCCACGGCCACGACGAGCGGATCTCGACGGCGAACCTGCGCCTCGGCACGCAGCTGCTGATGGACACCGTGCGCCGCGCCGCGGGCACGCCCTGACGCAGCCACCACCCGCCGCGGCCAGCCCCAAGGGGAGGAGCTGCAGCGAGGCATCTCGCTCGCCGAAGAGGGTTCTGGAAGCCGGGCTCGGGCCCGGCCCCGGTGTCGGGCAGGCCGCCCCTCGCCACGAAAAGGCAAACCCGCGGAAACGCGGTGACGCAAAGCCAGTGCCCGAGCCCGCTCCGCGGGTGGGTCGAACGGCTGTCGAAAGGAGGGCACGCGGTCCATGCCGCACCCGAACCTCGTCCGAGAGGCCCAGACCCGTCCGCCCGCGATTCCGGGCCGGGAGGGCCCGTCGTGAACGTGACCGCACTGTTCCGGGAGTACGCGCGCCTGGATCTGATGCGCGCCGGAGACGGGATCTCCATCCCGCAGTTCGAGCGCTGGAGCCGCCTGAAGGACGTGCTCGAGCACCGGTTCCGCGGACCGCACGCGCAGAGGCGACCCGAGCGACGCAGCTCACCGCGGATCCCGACCCGCCTGCACTGCACCTACGCCAGCTGTGACGAGCTGCGCAAGGCCTCCATCCGGGATCTGGCGACCGGTGGCGTGTTCATCCAGACCGTCTCACCGGCTCCGATCGGGACGCCCCTCGAGCTGCGCATCCACATCGAGGAGAGCGGCGCGGAGATCGAGGTCCAGGGCTCGGTGGTCTCGACGAACTACTGTCCCGAGCAGCCCGGTGCCCGGGGCATGGGCGTACGCTTCGAGATGGTGACGCGCGAGGCCATCGAAGCGATCAGCGATCTCTTTGCACGCGAAGCGGTACGCGAGGCGCGACGGCAAGCGACGCCCGAGACCGAACGGTCGGAGGCACCCGAAGGGACCCCGGAGGCGAAGGCGGCCGGCGGCGCGCCCGCCTAGCGCCGGCGCGTGGCGAGCAGGCCCAGCGACGCGAGTCCCAGCCAGGGGAGCAGCGCCGGCTCCGGCACCTCGAGCAGCAGGTTGTCGAGCGCGCCGGACCCGGAGTGGAACACCACGAGCTGGACGACGTCGTCGGAATCGAAGCTGCCGATCTCCGAGGCGGTGGCGTCCCCACCGGTCGAGCCGGGCTCACCCGCCTGGGGCGTCAGGATCGTGAGGTCGAGGGTCTCGTAGCCGTCGCATCCGCCGCACTCGCTCACGTCGAGCGTCCACTTGGACGGGACGGCGTAGGTGCGCGAGTCGCCCTGGCCGTCGACGAGCATGAGGTCCGTCGCGCCGTTGCCGTTGATGTCCACCAGATCGATGGAGAGCAGGGTCACCGGCAGGATGAAGTCGAAGATCAGGGTGCCGCTGTCGCGCTGATCGTTCGGCTCATCGAAGAAGTCGCCGGTCATGCTGTCGTCGCAGCTGCTCCCCTGAGTGACCGAGTCGCACTGGAGGATCAGGATGTTGCCGAGGCCGACCTGGAGGTCCGGATCGGGGCCGCCGGAGCCGTTCGAATCGAAGATCGCGGGGCCGTTGTGGAGGTTGCTCGCGAGCTCACCGGCGGGCGACGAGATGTCGACGATGTTTCCGAACTCGCTGCCGACGTCGATGGCCTGACCATCGGAGAGGACCGCTCCCCCGTCGTCGGTCTCGAACCCGAGATTGACCGGGACCGCTCCCGCAGAGCCCGCGACCAGCCAAGCGCTCGAGGCGCAGAGCACCCCGGCCAACGGCAACACCTGCAACCACCTCGACAGCCGCTTCATCCCACACGCCTCCCAGGCGCCCTCTTCCCAGTTGCAGGGCGCACGCTGGGTCAAAGCAACCCACGTGCCACCCTGGATGTCCGCTTTCTGGAACGAAATGGGGCATCACGCCTCGCTGACGGCCGTTCGACGACCCCCGGAGGACGGGAGTAGGAAAGGCGCTTCCCCTCGGTTGGAAAGGAACTTCCCCGATCTGCGACTCCGAGAGAGACCCGGAGGACGCTCGCGGAGCCTGCGCGAAGTTCCTACAACCGAAGCGATGTGCTCTCCCCGTCCCTCGGCCGGCCGCCTTCATCGGGCCGGCGTCGCCCTGGCCCTGGCCGTGCTGCTCTCGAGTGCGGGCTGCGGAACGCCGCCCCTGGTGGCCTACGAAACGCTCCCCGCCGCTGCGGCGGGGACGACGAGATCGGCTCCGGCGATCCGCGTCGCGCCCCTGCGCGACGAGCGCGAGCCGAGCCGGCGCAGCGCCCTCGGTGCCCTCGTGGACGGCTCCGGCGCCGAAACCCGCCGCTATGGAACGTCCGAGGTGGCCGAGCTCGGGAGCCGACTCGGTGCCGGAACGACCGAGGCCCTGCAGGCCGCGGGCATCAGCGCCTGGCTCTCGGAGGGCACCGCCAGCGGCTCGGGGCCCGTGCTGCTAGGCCGGGTCGAGGAGTACTGGCTTCGCGTGGCGCCGGCGGGCGTGCTCTCGAAGCGGCCCGAGCAAGTGGTGCGCCTCGCCTACGAGCTCCACGCCGACGGCCAGGTGCTCTGGACGGGTCGGGTGGAAGGCCACGCCCACCAGCAGCTGCCCTTCGTCACGGCCGGCACGCGCTCCCGCGTGGCCAACCATGCCCTCGACCAGGCCCTGGAGCGGGCGGTCTCGATCTTCCGCTCGGAGCCGTTCCGCGAGGCCCTCGCCAAGCTGGAGAGGCCCTCGCCCTAGCCGGAACGTCATGCCGCAAGGCGCGAAGGCCATGGATGCGGCGGCGCTAGCTTCCGGTCGTGAACACTCCCTCCCACGTGATCGTGAGTGCGCTGCTGGTCGGCCGTGGTCGCCATCGGCCCCGCTGGCTACCGCTCACGCTCGGGGCGCTGCTTCCGGATCTCCCGATGATCGGCTTCTACGTGTGGCAGCGGCTGGGCCAGGTGCCCGAGAGGGTGATCTGGTCCGAGCGATACTTCGACGCGAGCTGGCAGGCGTTCTTCGACGTCTTCAACTCGCTGCCGCTGATCGCGGCCGCCGCGCTCGTCGCCGCCTGGAGGCGCTCGGAGTGGATGCTGGCGCTGCTCCTGAGCATGGCGGTGCACGCGGTCTGCGACCTGCTCGTGCATCGCGAGGACGCCCATGGGCACTTCTACCCGCTCACGAGCTGGCGCTTCATCAGCCCGGTCTCGTATTGGGACCCGGCGCACTACGGGGCCTGGTTCCTCGGGTTCGAGCTCTTGCTGGTGCTCACCGGCAGCGTCCTGCTGCTGCGGCGGCAGGAGACGCCGTGGCGCGTCGTCGGCGCGTCGACGCTGGCGCTGACCGCGGCCTTCGCCCTCTTCGCGGTGGTGACGTGGTCGGGCGCAAGCCTCGAGGCGCCGGCCCGCTGAGCGCGATCGAGCGGCGTCCGGCTCGCCGCTCGGCACGGGTCTCTAGGCGGCGCCGGGCTCTCCGCGGGCCACCAGCCGGGGGAAGCCCATCAGGCCGAGCAGGCCGCCCATCAGCAGCAGACTGGCGCCGGGCTCGGCAATCGCCTGGGCGATGCGGACCGTCTGGCCCGGGTTGATCACGAAGTCGTACTGCAGCGCGGCGGTGAAGTCCGCGCCCTCGCCGGCCTCGATCGTGCCGTTGCCGTTGGTGTCGCCGAAGATGGTGCCCAGCGGCGGATTGTCGGAGAGATCTCCGGCGACGAGCATGCCGTCGAGCGTCGCGCGGAGCCCCGGATAGGGACCCATCTGGTGGTGCGTGGGGAGCCCGACGGAGGAGGTCCACAGCACCTCGGCGTTCGGATCGCTGGCGTCACCGACGCGCATGCTCCGACGGGTCCCGCCCATGAGCTCGGCGGTGTCGTCGGCGAAGTCGCCCGCGCCGCCGAGGTCGAGGTCGATGTAGGTGTAGAAGGACAGGGTCTGGACCGCCGCGGTGTTGTTCGTCAAGGAGATCGACCAGTTCACGTTGTCGCGGTCGAGGGGGCTGGTGTCGTCGTTCAGGATCCAGTCGTAGCGGATCTCGAGCCCGGTCCCGAGTCCGAGGCCGTTTCCGGCCTGGGACTGGAGCACGGAGAAGTAGTGGTTCGGTGCCGCCTGACCTGCGGGCGTGTCGATGTCGGTCAAGACGCTGAACGCACTGCCGGTGATGCGCGTCATCCCGCTGGCGTTGCCCACGTAGCCGAAGAGCTGGTAGAGCTCGTCGGTCGCAGCGCCGTCGTAGGACAGCACGCTCGACGTCGACTCGAAGCCGAAGTTCCCGAGGTTGCGAACGGCGATGTCCCCGAAGTCCACGTTCAGGGCCGCTGCCGGCGGAGCCAACAGGCTCACGAGCAGAGCGAGGCCGAGCAGGCTCCCGGTCTGCCGTCGGGGGCGGGATTCCATGAGGGGGACTCCTGTGATCTGGATTACGGAACGAGCTGAGTCATTTCCTTCGGGTAAGGGGGGGTCGAAGCTGGAGCGAGTCCCGGCGGGGAGCGGCAGGGCGGGTGCAGCCCGACGGCGAACGACGCGCACTCTGCGACCCAAGGGAGCGCGACTGCGCGGTTCCGTTCGGTGGCGGGTTTTTCCCCGTGCGCGCGACGCCGATCGGTGTCGGAGCGCAGCGCGGCGGTAGCCGCCGAAGCGCTGGCGGCGTCGGGCGCGAGCAGCGAGGCGGCAGGAGGGCCGCGCGCCCGGGCTGGGGGGAAGGCGGGGATCAGCCCCCTCGGACGCGCACCTGCTCGGCAGCGTCGAGGGCGTCGGCCTCGGGATCGAGGGCGGCGAGATCCGGCGGCGTGTCGAAGCCGCCGCGCGCCTCGGCCGTGCTGGCTTCGGCATCCTCGTCGTCCGCTGCCGCCGCAGCGCCGGCGGACGCGTCCTCGTCGGACGACGCCGCGGCGGCGGGCTCGGCAGGGGGCGTGGGCGTGGGCGCCGTCTCGGCCTGGGTGCTCTCGGGGAGCGCGTCGAGCCCGAGGCCCCCCTCGAGCTTCTGGAAGCCGTCCGGGCAGAGCTCGGAGGCTCCGTCCGCCAGGTGGTCGTAGACGGCCCGGTACTGCAGGGTGAGCTCGTGCAGACGGTGGGACGTCTCGGTGAAGTGATCGGCGACGCGATCGCGATAGTCGCTCGCCTCCTTCTGGCTCTCCTCGAGGGCCGTGCGCGCCGACTCGGCGTCCTTGCGGGTCTGCTCCCGCTCGGCGAGGGCATCGTCGAGCGTCGACTGCAGCTCCTGGACGCGCCGGGAGCTCGTGGCCGTGACGCGGCCGAAGACGAAGAAGAGCAGTGCGCCGAGCACGCCCAGCGGAATCACGATCTCGAGCGGAACCATCTCCTGCAACACCAGTCCTCCTGCAGCGATGCCCGGCCCGGCGACGGCATGGCGACGATCTCCGTCGGTGGGCGAACGTCACCACGGTAGCAGTCAGGCGACGCTTCCGAAGCAGGCGTCGAGCTGGCGAGCGTCCTCGGCGAGCCACAGATCCGCCGCACCGCCCGCCTGGGGCAGGCGCAGCAGGCCCGGGCCTTCCCCGGGCGGCCCCGCTCCGGCCGCCGCGAGGGTGGTCGCGAAGGCGACGAGTCGACCCGGCCCCAGCCCGAGCTCCTCGCGCGCCCGCGGTAGCGCCCGTCGCAGGGCTCCGACCACCAGCGTCCCGAGCGTGAAGCGCGCATTCAGCTCGACCACCGGACGCAGCACGAGCTCGCCATCGGGACCCAGGAAGCTGAACGAATCGACGCCGCACGGTCCGCGATAGCCTTCGACGCGGGCCGCCTGCGCGACGCCGAGCGCGGCCTCGAGCGCGGCGTCCTCGAAGCGGGTGTCGGCGTTGACGCGCCCGCGCGCGTCCAGGATCCCGCGATGCCCCGCCGCCTGGCCCGAGCCCGTCGTCACCTGGGTGAGGACGCCGAGCAGGACCACGCCCTCGTCGCCGAGGTGCAGCTGGACGGAGAAGTCCTCCCGGCGCGAGAGCCACGGCTCGAGGATCGCGCCGCCCCGACGCGCGAGCCGGCCCATGGCGCCGGCGAGATCTTCGGCCGACGTCTCTCCCGCGACCCCGCCCACACGGCCGCGGCCACTGGTTCCGAAGCGGGGCTTGAGCGTGAAGCGTCCGCCCGTCCACTCGGGCCACTCGGCCGCTCGCGCCAGGAGCGAGGCGGCTGCGCCGGGCGCCTCGAGGGCCGCGGGCTCGATCACCTCGACGAGGCCGTGCAGGCAGCGGGGCAGCTGCCCTTCGGACGCGGCCACGCGGAGAGCGAAGGCCTTGTCGTGGACCCGGCGGCAGACCTCGGCGGGAGCCCCGACGAGCGGCAGGCCCTGCGCCTTTGCGTGGGCCTCGGCCGATGCGTCGTTCAGCCAGGCGAACACGCCGTCCCGGCCGAGCCACTCGAACGGGAGCGGGGGCTCGAAGAGCGACTCGAACCAGGCCGCGACGGCATCGATGCGGGCCTTGGCGGCGGGGGGTCGCTCGGCGCCCTCCTCTGCCGCCACGTTGGGCCACGGCACGGCGCTCACGAACGCCCGCCATGCTCGGTACTCGAGCGCGCGGTGCGCACGTGCTCGATGAACTCCTCCTCGAGGCCCGCGCGCCGGCGCGCAGCGGCGTCGAAGCGCCGGCCCTTGGCCCGGGCCGCGGAGAGCGGGAACGGCACCGAAGCCTCGTAGCGGGCCCGGTCGCCGTGGTGCTCGGGCAGGAGTTGGCGCAGGCCGTGCGCGGCCATCCGCACGTGGCCGATCTCGTCGCGGTGAACGACCTCGAGCACCTGCGCCGAGGCTTCGTCGCCGGCGGCGCGGAAGCCGTCGCGATACAGCAGCGAGAAGTCGAGGTTCGCCTGCTCGAGTGTCAGCCCCAGGACGGCCAGGAACGCAGGCGGCCCGCCCGCGGCCATGGCCCCCGCGTGCTTCCAGAAATAGTCGGAGTGGGGAGCGTGCTCGGCGAGGCACGCGTCGTGGGCGTGCAGACGAGCGAGGTAGAGGCGCGCATGGCGCTGCTCGTCGGCCAGTACCGAGAGCCAGCTCCGCACCAGGGCCGCGGGCAGGTCGGGCCAGCGCAGCAGGGCGAACGCCAGCAGCTCCGTGGCCTGCAGCTCGTGGTGGGCGAAGCGGGCGAGGCAGAGCGCCCGGGCCCGGGGATCTCCGAGGGCCCCCGGCCGCGGCAGCGACTCCGCGCCCGATCCCATCGCGATCTCCGCGTCCCGGCACGGCCGATCGATCTCGATGGGCGAGAGCCCCTCGAAGCCGACGCCGGCCGGGAGCGTCGGGACCGGCGCGAGCTTCGTCTCGAGGTCGCCACACTCGAGGATCCGACGCAGGGCCTGCCGGATTGCGTCCGGGATTGCGTCCGGGATCGTGTCGGGGATCGCGTCGGGGCTCGGCTCCGAGTGCGCGCTCACGAAGCGGCCTCGGGCGCCCGCTCCACCTGGGCGGCTCGGGTCGCGTCGGCCCAGAGCAGCATGGCCGCGTAGCCGCGCCAGGGGCGCCAGGCCTCGGCGGCCTGCTCCAGATGCCTCGGACTCACCGGGCCGTTCTCCTCGCCGAGCACCTTTCGCAGCACCAGATCTCCGACGGGGAACGCGTCCGGCTCGCCGAAGGCGCGCATGGCGATGTACTGCGCGGTCCAGGGCCCGATGCCCGGGAGATCACACAGGCTCGCGACCGTCTCGTCCAGATCCCGCCCGCCATCCAACCGGAGCTCGCCCTGCGCGACCGCGCGAGCCAGGCCGACCACGGCACGGGCGCGCGCCCCCGGCATCCCCAACCCCTCGAGATCCACCTCGGCCAGACGCTCGGGCGTGGGGAAGAGATGGGTCACCGCGGGCCAGTCCGGATCCGGCTCGAGCGGGTCGCCATGGGCCGCGACGAGACGCCCGGCGAGCGTGGTGGCCCCGGCCACCGAGACCTGCTGGCCCAGGATCGCGCGCACCGCGACCTCGAACGGATCCCACGCACCGGGGATGCGCACCCCGGGCGAGTGGGAGAGCGAACGCTTCAGCCGATCGTCGCGACCGAGCTGGCGCGAGATCGCCTCGGGGTCGGCGCCGAGGTCGAAGATGCGGCGCAGCCGGTCGGCGGCCTGGGCGAGCGGCGTGGTGCGGTCCATCCGGTCCAGACGGATCGTGACCTCGAGCGCCGTGCCGCGCGCGGCGGGTCGGGCCATCACCCGTCCGCGAGACTCGCCGAGCCGGATGGATCGGACGTACACGAAGCCCTCCGTCGACTCGACGCCGGGGATCGCGCGGGCTCCGAGCCAGGCGAGCACGGCGGACCAGTCGAAGGGGGGCCGGTAGGACAGGCGCAGCCGGACGCCGCGCTCGTCGCTCGAGCGTGACGTTGCGGGGCGTCGTCGGCGAAGGGCGCTCGGCGGACGCCCGTACGCGGCCAGGACCGCGTCATTGAAGCGACGCAGGCTCCCGAAGCCGGCAGCTCCCGCCACCTGCGTCATGGTGAGGTCGGTGTCGTCGAGCAGCTTCTTCGCGAACAGCACCCGGCGTGAGGTCGCGACCGCGGTCGGCGTCGCGCCGAGATGACGCAGGAAGAGACGACGCAGGTGGCGGTCTCCCACGCCGAGGCGAGCCGCCAGCTGGCCCACGCTCTCCCGGTCGAGGACCCCCTCGTCGATCAGCCGCAGCGCACGGGCCACCAGGGCGTGGGTCCCCGCCCAGGCCGGTGTGCCCGGCGCCGACTCGGGCCGGCAGCGCAGGCAGGGGCGGAAGCCGGCTCCGACGGCGGCGGCCGCGGAGGGGAAGAAGCGGCAGTTCTCGGCGCGAGGCGTCCGCGCCGGACAGACCGGACGGCAGAAGACGCCGGTGCTCTCGACGCCGGTGAAGAAGCGGCCGTCGAAGCGAGCGTCCCGGGTGGCGAGGGCTCGGTAGCAGGTCTGGGGATCGAGCATGGGAGGAATCTGGCCCTTTCCCGGGCCCCGGCTGGCCATTTTCGGACCTCCACGCCAGGCACGCCAGGGGTGTGTGGGGGCGGGCACGGGCCCACCCCCGGGAGCCGGACGAGAGCCGCGTTTGTCCAGGTTTCGGGCAGCGCCCGTCCGGTTCGCCGGCATTCGAGGCGGCTCGGACGGCCGTCGAGCCCGCTCGGGGCCCTGGGAGGCGGCACGTCGGTTGCACTGTTCAGCCGCGGGCTGCAGGAGGGAGGGGCACATGTTCGTTCGGGTGTACGACTCCGCTCCCCCCGCCCCGGGCCGCACGCGCGCCCGCGGCGGTGGCGAACGCAGCTTCGAGGTCCAGACCGGTGAGGACGGGCGGGTCCACCTGCGGATCTGGGGGAACCTGCCGCGCGGCTGGGCTGGCGATCTCACCTCGGGCATCGCCGATGCGGGTCTGTCCGTCGAGCGCGGCTTCGCCCGGCGCGGCGCCGGGTCGGCGTGGATCGCGGCGTTCGTGCTGAGCCGCACCGAGAGCTCCGCGGATCCCCTCCTGCTCGACTATCTCGCGCTCGCCGCGAGCGGTCGCCACCGGCGCAGCCAGCCTCCGGATCTCGACGTGAGCCGCCACCGCATCCTGCCGGGCCCCGATGGCTGCGCGCAGCTCGAGGTCTCGGCACCCGACCGCCCCGGCTTCCTCGCCGGCCTGCTCGAACGCCTGAGCTTCCTGCGCCTCGAGCCGGCCGAGCTCGAGATCCGCACCGAGGGCGGCCGCGTCGCCGACCGTCTGCTGATCCGCGCCCGCGACGGGGGCCCGCCTTCGGCCGCGGTCCTACGGATCCTGTCCGAGGCCATGGACGGCACCATCCTCCACAATCGCGCCGTCGGGAGCTGAGCGCTCAGCCGGGCCGCGACCCACCGACGGCGTCGATGGCCGCAACGACGGCGTCCACCTGCTCGGGCTGCGCGTCGGGGCCGAAGCTCACGCGGATCGATCCGTCTGGAGAGCCGAGCCTCTCGAGCGCCCCGCCCGCGCAGTGTCGACCGGCGCGGATGCAGATGCCGTGTCGGAGGAAGTGCGCCTCGGCTTCGGACACGGGGAGCGCGTCCAACAGGAGGGACAACGCCGCCGTGTGTTCGCCGGCGCCTCCGAAGATCCGGCAGCCCGCGCGGCCCGTTAGCGCGGCACGCAGGGCAGCCCGGCACGCGCGCGCGGCCGCGAAGGGGTCGGGGCCTCGGGCGGCGAGCGAATCGAGCCCGGCGGCGAGCGCGCAGGCCCCGGCCAGATTCGCGCTGCCGACGTCGCAGTAGTCGGGCATCGGGAAGTCGACCTCGGGTGCGACCCACAGCCCCCCGATGCCCTGCGGCCCCTGGGGCCCCTTGTGCCCCGCGAAGGCGACCACCTCCGCCTCGATGCCCACGCGGAGATCGGGGAGGACGCCGGCCGACTGGGCCGCATCGAGGAGCAGCGGCACCCCGTGCTCGCGGCTGATCTCGCGCAGCGCCGGAACGGGCAGCACCTCGCCCGTCACGTTGGACGCGACCGAGACCGCGAGCCATGCGACCGGGCCTTCCTGCATGCGCGTGCGGACGTCCTCGGGCTCCACACCGCCGGGTGCACAGGGCAGCACCTCCACCCGAACGCCGCGCCGGGCCAGGCCGGCGAGCGGCCGGGCGAGTGCCTCGTGCTCGAGCGCGCTGGTCAACACCACGTCGCCGGGCGCGAGCGGCAGGCTCAGGACGGCCGCCCACAGGGCCGACGTACAGCCCGGCGTGAACAGCAGCCGCTCGGGGTGCGAGAGCCCGAGCCGCTCGGCCACACGCGCCTGGGCGTCGGCCAGGAGCGCCGGGTGCTCCTCGAACGGTGCGGCCAGGGTCGCGGCGGCTGCGCGCGGGACGGCCTCGGGCTTCGGCCAGCTCGTGCCCGCGTGGTTCAGGTAGAGCGGCGTCGACATGGCCAGTCCGTAGCATGCCGCCCTCCGAACCGCCGATGCGTGCGGCGGCGGGGCGCGAGCCGGTAGCATGGCGCGTCGCCTCGGTTCATCGCGGCGAGGAGGAGCCGAACGTGGGCCATCGCGTCATCCGTGTCATCCAGTGGGCGACCGGCGGGGTCGGCCGCGCGGCGATCGAGGCGATCCGATCGCATCCCGAGCTCGAGCTCGTGGGCGTCTACGTGCACTCCGACGCGAAGGCGGGCGTCGACGTGGGCACCCTCCTCGGGACGGAGCCCTTCGGCCTCGCCGCGACGAACGACGCCGACGCCATCGTGGCGCTCGAGGCCGACTGCGTGCTCTACGCGCCCATGATGGCCCACGAGCCCGACGTGATCCGGCTGCTCGAATCCGGAAAGAACGTGGTGACGCCGCTCAACTGGTTCTATCCGGGCACGCGGGACGTCTCGGCCGTCGCGGCGGCCTGCGAGCGGGGAGGCAGCACCCTGCACGGGACGGGCATCCACCCGGGCGGGATCACCGAGCGCTTCCCGCTGATGGTCTCGGCGCTCTCCCGCGAGATCCGGCACGTGCGCGCGGAGGAGTTCTCGGACATCCGCAGCTACGGGGCTCCGAACATCGTCGAGCACGTGATGCTCTTCGGGAAGACGCCGGAGGAGGCGGCGAAGAGCCCGATGCTCCAGGTGCTCGGCTACGGCTTCGAGCAGTCGATCGACATGCTGGGCGACGCGCTCGGCTTCGCGCTCGACCCGGAGAAGCGTCGCTCCCACGAGGTCGCCGTCGCCACGGCGCCCATCGACTCGCCGATCGGAGCGATCGCGCCGGGACGCGTGGCGGCCCAGCGCTTCTGCTGGGAGGGAACGGTCCGCGGCGAGCCGGTGATCAGCGTGCGCACCAACTGGTTCATGGGGCAGGAGCACCTGGAGCCGGCCTGGAGCTTCGGACCCGAAGGCGAGCGCTTCGAGGTGGAGGTGAGCGGTGACCCCCCGGCGCGCCTGTCCTTTCACGGCTGGCACCCGGCCTCGATCGAGGCGGGACTCGAGCGCAACCCGGGGATCGTCGCGACCGCGGTCCACTGCGTGAGCGCGATCCCCTTCGTGTGCCGGGCGGAGACCGGGATCCGCACCTACCTCGACCTGCCCCTGGTCCACGGGCGCGCCGCACCGGAGTGGTCTTGATCCTCGACCGCTTCCGGCTCGACGAACGCGTCGCCCTCGTCACCGGCTCGGGCAAGGGGATCGGTCGGGGCATCGCCCTCGCCTTCGCCGAGGCCGGCGCCGACGTCGTGTGCTGTGCGCGCACGCGAGCCGACGTCGACGACACCACCCGCGAGGTCGAGGCCCGGGGACGCCGCGCCCTCGCGCGCGTCGCCGACGTGACGCAGACGGCCGAGCTCGAGGGGCTGGTGGACGCCACCCTCGAGCGCTTCGGGCGCCTCGACGTGCTCGTCAACAACGCGGGCGGGACGCCGCCGCGCCCGGCCCTCCAGACCTCGGAGGGCTTCTTCGAGAACGCCCTGCGCTTCAACCTCACCCAGGCCTTCCTGCTGACCCGGCTGGCGGTCCCGCGCATGGTCGAGACCGCCGGCGGCGGCGCGGTGGTGAACGTCTCCTCCCGCGCCAGCGACATGGTGCAGCGGGGCTTCGTCGCCTACGCCGCGGCGAAGGCGGGGATGAACGCCATGACGCGGACCCTGGCCGCGGAGTGGGCGCCCCGCGTCCGCGTCAACGCGATCTCCGTGGGCGGGATCGCCACCGAGGCCCTCGACGTCGTGATGACGAACGACGCCCTGCGCCGGCAGCTCGAGGCGGGGACGCCGATGGGCCGGGTCGGCGAGGTGGAGGACGTCGCCGCCTGCGCGCTCTACCTCGCCTCGGACGCCGGGAGCTTCGTCACGGGCAAGGTCTTCCAGATCGATGGTGGGGTCGAATCCCCGGCCATGGAGGTCCCGACGCCGCCGCTCGAGCCTCGAGAGCCGGCCGGAGACCGGGTCGAGGAGTGAATTTCCGCTCTTTCGGCGCGTCGAAGTGCCACGGATCGGTAGTCTTGAACGAATGGGGCCCGTGGCCCCGGAGGAGGGCGGAATGGGCGAGATGCGCGTGATGATGCGGATGCTCCTGGCGAGCGCGGTGCTCCTGCTGGCGGGCGGCGCCTTCGGGGCCGAGGGCTCGGGAGACCTCAACGGCAACGGACGGCTCGACGCCAACGACCTGCGCGGCCTGAACGCCTTGTGCATGAAGAAGCCGGCGGATCACAAGATCTCGTGCGCCCCGGCCGACCTGGACGGCAGCGGGCGCATCGACTCGAAGGACTGGTTCGACGAGCTGCGGCCCACGCTCAAGGAGAAGGGACTCACCCGGGAGAGCCCGGAGGTGCAGCTGGTCCTGAACTGCAACAAGAAGAAGGTCGACGCCGAGCTCTCGTGCAGCGCCGTCGACATGACCGGCGACGGGCTGGTCGCACCCAACGACTTCTTCATCCTGCGCGGGAAGGTCAACGAGGCGGAGGCCGCCAGGGAAGCCAAGAAAGCCAAGAAGGCGGCGGAGTAGCGCCGCTCACGGCTCGAGGGGCTGCACCTCGAGCTCGAGCTCCTTGCGCTGGCGTTCGGCTCGCTCGACCGCGGCGGCCCGCTCGCGCTCCATCTCGAGCACCAGCTCCTTGCGCATGCGCTCCACGCGCTCGCGCTCGGCTTCGGCGAGCACCCGTTCGAGCTGGAGGCCACGCCGGCCGAGGAATTCCAGCGGCACGTCGGGGCCCTGCGCGCCGGGCTCCTGGCGGAGCACGATCTCGCGGGTCGCGAGGGTCGCGTCGTCCGACCGCGCCGCGACCTCGATCCGGTTCTCGCCTTCGACGAGGCGAACCAACGCATCCCAGGAGCCATCCGCCTGCACCATCGCGCGCCGGGTGCGACCCCCGTCGCTCCGGTTCGTCACGGTGACCTCGTCGATCCGCGCGAAGCTCACCAGCTCGACCAGGCTCGCGAGCTCGCCCGAGTCGCGTACGGGAACGAAGATGCCGCCCGTCAGCGCCGCCATCTCCACCGGCGCAATGGGCCGGCCGAGCGCCTCGGGGCCGATCGCGAAGCTGTGCACGCGCACTCCGGCCCGGCGCGCCCGGTGAGCCGCCCGCAGCGCACTGCGCACGGCGCTCGAGGGCTCGTCGGTCGCGGGCAGGGTCGGCTCGCCGTCGGTGAAGAAGAGCACGACCTTGCGGCTCTCGGGATCGGCGTGGGAGAGCGAGCCCGAGATGCCGAGCAGCTCGAGGGTCGCCTGGTCGAGGCCCGCCGCCATGTGCGTACCGCCGTAGGCGCCGCGGGCGAGCACCTGCGCCAGGACGTCCTGCACCCGGCCGAAGTCGGAGGTCAGTGGCTCCTCGGTGCGCGCGGAACGGACCCACTCGGTCTGGAAGGGGGCGACCGGCCGCGCCTCGCCGGCGAAGGTCACGAGACCGACCCGGGTGATGCGGGGATCCAGGCTCGCGACGAGCCGACGGGCCGCCGCGACCTCGGCCGCGAGGATCGAGTCGCCGGGATCGCTGCTTCCGCCTCGCCGACCCTCGGGCTCGCCCACCAGCCCGTCGCCGTCGATGTCGACCCCGGTGGGTGCATTGGTCGAGTCCGAAGTGTCGACCACCAGCATCACGTCGAAGCGCACGGGCCCCTCCCGGTTGCCGGCGGAGACCGCGCGACCGGCCAGGAAGGCGCCGGCCGCATCGCCGAACACGGCGCCCGAGGCCGGGTGCTCGATCACGAGCTCGACCGAGGCCGGCTCCGGGGGCTGGGTCGTACCGGGCGGGGGCGACGGCGGGAGCTCGCGCACCGCGCGCTCCACGCGACGTGAGACGTTCTCGCGGCCGGCGAGATCTCCATGAGCGGAGCCCGTGGCCAGGCGGCGGCGCCGGGCCTGGTCCGTGGCGGCGCTCGGGGGCGGCGCGTAGCTCACGAAGAGCCGGCCCATGCCAGCGTCCAGGGGATGGCGCAGGGAGTCGACGACACCGCTGATCGGGCCGACCCCGAGACGCAACCTCCCCTCGGCGGGCCACGCCGACTGCAGCAGGCCCACCGCACGTCCGTCCTCGTCGATCAGCGCCGAGCCACCGAAGCCGCGCAGGTCGACCCAGCCCGCGAGGTCGGCCTCGATGCGCGTCTCGCTCACGCGCACGACCTCCACGGGCAGGCGCCGGAGATCGGGCGGGCCCTGGCTCGGGAGGCCGAGCAGGAAGAGCCGATCGCCCGGCTCGGGCAGGGGCCCGGCCTCGAGGCTCGGGGGCTCCGCCAGAGGCGGGTCACCCGCCGGCAAGCCCGAAGGCGGGTCGCCACCCGCCGGCAAGCCCAAAGGCGGGTCACCACCCGCCGGCAAGCCCGAAGGCGGGTCGCCAGCCGCCGGCAAGCCGGATGGCGGGTCGTCACCCGTCGGCTCCTCCAGCTGGAACACCACGAAGTCGTCGCGCAGGGTCGCGCCGGGCTCGTGATAGGCGGGGCCAGGGCGCACGTGATAGCGGCTCGCCCGGGCGAGCTCGCGCCCCTCGGCGCTGCGGAACACCACCTGGGCCGACTCCGCCAGCAGGGTGCGATCGAACGAGTGGCTGGCACCGACCGCCACGCGACCGGCCGGGCCGTCGGCGCGCAGGAAGAACACGCTGCCGGTCAGGCCCGAGCCCCGGAGATGGGTCCGCGCCACGACCTCGCGCTGCGACTCGGGGATCCCGCCGGAGGAGCCGGCCGCGAGCGGAGCCGCCACGAGGAGGAGACCCGCGAGCCATGCGATCGCAGAGGCGAGTCGGCTCAAGCGACCCCCGGAGCCGGGGCGCTCGGTATCTCCGCGCAGGGCACGGCAGAGACCTCGACGGGGACGCCGTTCAGGATGGCGTTCCCGACCACGGGCTCGAGCACGGCGTCGTCGATCACGTCGTTGCAGGACACGCCGGCGTGGTCGGCCGCCAGGGCCAGCCGCGTGCCCGCCCGGCCGTGACCCCAGCCGTGGGGCAGGCTCACGACGCCCGGGCGCAGGCGATCCGAGAGCTCGAGGGGGGCCTCCACCGCACCCACCGGCCCCGCGACGCGAACCCGCTGTCCGGCGACGAGCCCGCGGTCCCTCGCATCGTCCGGGTGCATCTGCAGGGTGCAGCGCTCGGGGCCCTTGGTGGACATGCACGTGTTGTGCAGCCAGGAGTTGTTGGTGCGCACGTCGCGGCGCCCGATCATCACCAGGCCGGTCGGCTCGGGCGTGTTGCGCCGGCTCTCGAGATCGTGGGCCAGGCGCGCGAGCTCGGCGCGCATGACCTCGGGAGCCAGATCGATCCGCCCGTCCTCGGTGGCGAGCACCTCGTCGAGCCGCGGCACGAGCGGCCCGAGATCGAGCCCGCTCGGCTCGGCCTCGATGTCGGCGAGGCGCAGGCCCCTTCGCCAGGGGCGGAAGCCATCGCCGCGCGGGCCCAGGCGGATCAGCGCGTCCAGGATCCGGCGCGTGCCCGGCCGCGGAAGCCAGCGACGCGCCGCGGACCAGAGCCACCGGCGCGGGCCCTGGGCCTTCTCGGCGGCCAGGCCCAGCACCAGCTCGCAGAGGATCGCGAAGTCGTCCTTCGTCGCGGGATCGGGGGTCACGACCTGCGGGGAGTAGCGCGCGGTGTCGCGAACGGCGAAGCCGTGGAACAGCACCTCGTAGGCGTCGTGCTCGAGGGAGCCGGTCGGCGGCAGGATCAGATGGGCGTGGCGGGTGGTCTCGTTGCAGTAGTAGTCGACGGCCACGAAGCACTCGAGCCCGGCCAGCGCGCGCTCGAGCCGGCGGCCGTTCGGCGCCGAGAGCACCGGGTTGCCGGCAATCGAGAGAAGCCCGCGCACCTGCCCCTCTCCCGGCGTCTCGATCTCCTCGGCGAGACACGGCGTCGGCGCATCGCCGTTGAAGATCGGCGCTCCGCGCACCCGGGTATGCCCCTCGAGCATCGTGCCGGCCCGGCCGCGCATCTCGGCCAGCTCCGCCAGATCGACCGCGGGGCGCGGAAACATCACACCGCCCGGCCGATCGAAGTTGCCCGTGACCAGGTTGAGCACGTCGATCAGCCAGCTGACGAGGGTGCCGAAGGGGTGCTGGCAGGTGCCGACGCGCCCGTAGCAGACGGCCGAGGGAGCCGCGGCGAACTCCCGGGCCAGACGACGGACCGTCGTGGCGGGGATCCCGAGCACCGGCTCGATCTCCTCGGGAGCGAAGGGCGCGAGTGCGCGGCGCAGGTCGTCGAGCCCGCGTCCGCGTTCGGCGAGGACCGTCCCGCCCTCGAGCTCCTCGTTCAGCACGGTGAAGAGCAGGCCGGCCATGAGCAGGCCGTCCTTGCCCGGCTGGATCGACAGGTACTCGTCGGCGTACTGCGCCGTCTCGGTGCGGCGCGGGTCCACCACCACGAAGCGCCCGCCTCGCGCGGAGAGCGCCTCGAGCCGGCGGCGGAACCCGGGAGCGGTCATCAGGCTGCCCCCGGAGACCACGGGGTTCGCGCCGAGCATCAGGAGGTGCTGGGTCCGATCCACGTCGGGGATCGGGATGCGCAGGAAGTTCCCGAGCAGGAGCA
>JAAUYD010087302.1_pt1 | contig 56920 bp, 42 predicted proteins | sample 7278101 | NCBI WGS metagenome assembly JAAUYD01 (sample SAMN14350128, study PRJNA611818) | marine sediment metagenome | isolation source: surface marine sediment (0.6m) | place: French Polynesia: Moorea | collected 2018-08
AAATCGGCCGTTGTTGGGTTTAGCAATTGGCATTATAACCGGCAAAATGTAGGTTGGGCTGAGTGCCACGAAACCCAACAAATCCTGGCGTGGGCTCAACCCAACCTACAGAATCTAACGTGGCCCAGGATAGAATCAGCGCCAACTTTTGAAATGTAGTTTCATACAAAGAGGAAGTTTAATATTAGAACCTAATATTTTAATGGTGTTGCTTTACAAATTGATCAAATATTAAATCACAAGCACCAAATACCAAATAAATTCAAAATTACAATTATCAATGACCTAAACTTGTCTTAAATTTTGAAATTCGGTCATTGACATTTGTTTGGAATTTGGAAATTGTGATTTGTCATTTTGGAGCTTAACATTTTTCACGAAATCAGTGTCTTCGGATACCCTGACATGTTGCACACTCGATAAAGGAAGAACTGCTTATGGATCTTGCGATTTTCTCGACGCGAATTTTTACCGGTAATCCCTCACAACCGTGGGCGGAGGCTCTTAAAGTAACCGATCATAAAATCAGCTGTGTCGGTAGTAATGATGAGGTTAAAACCGCCTGCGGCCCAAATACCGAGATGTTGGAACTGCCGGGAAGACTGGTGACACCCGGTCTGGTGGATGCCCACTGTCATTTTTTCAATCTGGGAAGATCTTTTCAAATGATTAATCTTCGCAATGCCAGTTCTTTTGCAGAGGTCCGCGAACGCATTAAGAATGCGGCCGTTTCACTCCACCCGGGGGAATGGCTCGTCGGCCGTAGCTGGAACCACCATCAGTGGGACGAACAGCGTGAGCCTTCAAAAATGGACCTGGATGACATCCTGCCCGAAAATCCGGCTATGATGGTGCGGGCCTGCGGGCACAGCATATGGGTGAATACGGCGGCGCTAGATCGTGCTGGCGTTACCCGTCACACTCCCAATCCTGCCGGCGGACAAATCGATAAAGATCCGGACAGCGGCCAACCTACCGGTATTCTGCGCGAAGCCCGGGACATCATCGAAGATCATATTCCGCCGCTGTCTTTGGAGACGCGCAAACAAATGGCACTGGCAGCGCAGGAAGACGCCCTGCGATCTGGATTGACCGGTGTACATACCTGTGAAAGTTTGACCGAGTGGGAAGCATTCTCGGCTCTAGAAGCGGAGGGAAAGCTGAAAATACGGGTTTATCACCTGTTGCCACCCGATGATTTAGAAGAAGCCGCCAATCAGGGGATCACGGCTGGTTTCGGCAGCGGACGGCTATGGTTCAGGCATGTAAAACTCTTTGCCGATGGTTCCCTAGGCGCCGGCACGGCCTTAATGCATTCGCCGTATAGCGACGATCCCAATGAGTGTGGTATTGCCTGTCTTGATAGAGAAACTCTGGAAGAAAAAATTAAACTGGCCTACAGTCACGGCTGTGATGTGGCCATCCACACGATCGGTGATCTTGCCGTCACCAATGCCCTGGAAAGCATTTCCGCCGCACGCGAGGAATTTCCGGGTGACCACAGAGATCGGTTGGAGCATGTGCAGATTTACAGACCCCAGGATCTTCCGCTCTTTCGTGCTCTGGATGTGGTGGCTTCCGTGCAGCCGGTATTCATTGCAACAGATTGGCTGCCGGCTGACAGACGTTGGGGGCCGGAAAGATGTCGTCATGCCTATGCCTGGAAATCTTTACTTCAGACCGGACTGCGAGTACAGTTTGGCTCTGATGCCCCGGTGGAGAGCATCAATCCTTTGCACGGAATGCATGCGGCCGTCACGCGCCAGACGTTAACCGGGGAGCCGCCGGGAGGGTGGCATCCCGAACAAAAACTATCCCTTGAAGACAGCATCACCGGTTTTACATCGGTGGCAGCCTGGACCACCCGACGGGAGAATCAACTGGGCTCGATATCAGCCGGGAAGTGGGCGGATCTTACCATTTTTAGCCAAAATCTTTTCGATCTCCCTCCAAATCAGTGGCCGGATGTCGAGACGGAAATGACAGTGGTGCACGGTGAGGTAGTCTACAATAAAGCATAGGGCAGAGAGCATGGGGCATGGGGCAGAGGACAGAGGTCGGATGACAGAGGACAGAAGGCAGAAGACAGTGGACAGAGAGCAGAAATTCGTTAACCGAGGTCAGAAAACAGATGTTAGAGAGTAGAAGTCGGGGGCAGGGGCTTTTGAATTTGGAAGGGGGAATGCGGAAGTCGGATGTCAGCGGAGAGGAGTCATAAGACAGAAGAATTTTTACTTATGTATTCCAGTTTAGTTGATACATGCCAGCTGAATAACCAGCATCAAATCCGGCTAAAGCAAACAAGATACTGCCAATGATGAACCGGTCAAGTGGTCATCAAAACCGACAGATCCGATAAAACAGAGATCAAAAAAATTCTTTTAAAAATCAGCGACCAGCATAAAAGGTGGTCCCAGCTACTTCCAGGGGCCAACCTCACGCCCCTGGATCTGCTGATGGTCGCTGATTTAAGGCACCCACTCAAAAGAGAGCACATCACCGCCGATAACGAGGACACCGGAAAGGAGGGTATTTTCTGAGCCATCCGGCTGTGATGCAAACAACTCCTCCACCGTGACCGTGTCCTGGTCAGCTATATAGCCCAAGCCGGAGCTGTCCGGGGCCCATTTAAATTCCTGCACGTTTCCGCCCTGTGCCAGAAGCCCTGAAACAACATCCGTAAAATCGCCGTCCGGTGTGGATGTGAAAAGCTCGAATTCACCAGTTATATTCTGATCGGCCAGGTACGCTATGCGTGAACTATCCGGTGCCCACGCAAAATCTTCCTCGTCATCATCAGCCAAGCTGCTGGAAATCAGGGTGCTGGGTTCAACATCGCGCAAGGTGGTAAACAGTTCAAATACATTACCGACAAGCCGGTTAATGTAGGCGATCCGGCGGCTGTCTGGAGCCCATTTGAATTCAGTTACATCGGTAGTACTTAAAAGAGAACCCGAGACCAGAACATTGTTGCTATTATTGGGTGAGGTCGTAAATAGACGGAAGAAGTCTGTAAAGGCTCGATCGGAGATGAAGGCAACCCGAGTGCTATCAGGTGACCATTTGAAGAGGGTCACTGCTTGGCCCGGTTCCATTCCCGAGCTAATCTGTTGAAAGCTTGAGCTGACCCCCGGCAGGGCTGTAAAAAGGTCGATCGCGGTAACGATGTTTTGATTGGCCCGATAGGCAATTTGCTGACTGTTCGGCGCCCATGCAAAATCTTCAACTTGGCCGGAATCTCCTTGTGGCCCGGAAACCCTAAGGTTGCTCGTACCTTGGGGCAGGTTGGTATATAGCTCGAATTCACTGATACCGTCTATGAGCTGGTCGGCCAAAAATGCCAGACGGGAACTGTCCGGTGCCCAAGCGAATGCATATTTACCCGAAGGCACAGGCTCTAATTCTTTTATTCCGCCACCATCTAGTGCGGCCCCGGATACTTTAAAATTAGGCGTATTGCTATCCGAAGGCGATACATACAGTTCGAAAACTTCATCGGTATTCTGATCCGCAATATAGGCGATCGAGTTGCTGTCTGATGCCCATTCAAAGTCTTGCACATCGCGATCCGGATTGGTCAGCGGATCCGGCAAATCTGAGATTACATCATTTTCGGTACCATCCGGCGTGGCGGTAAACAGCTCAAATACCCGCAGCTCATTTTGATCGGCCACGTAGGCTACTCGCGAGCTGTCGGGCGACCACCCGAACACATATTCTCCGGACGGCCGCTGCAATATGCCGTTACCCGCCATTATCCCCGAAACTTTTATCGCTGTTTCATCAGATGCCTTGTCCACAGCTACCACGTATATTTCGAACAATCCGGCGGTATCTTGGTCAGCAACATATGCTACCAAGATACCATCCGGTGAAATTCGGAAATCAACCACATTTCCCCGGGAAACCAACTGTTCGGAAAGTCTAATAATCTCGCTGCCATCGTTAAAGGCGGCATACAATTCATCAACGCCGTTGACTTCTTTGTCTGCGATGAAAACAGCGGGGGGGAAATTTGAATCGTCCAGCTGACGCCCGCTGCCGCCGCCATCACCGACACTGCCGTTGCAGGCCATGATCATCATCGACACCACCAGAAACACAACGACCCAAAATGAAATCCTATATTTTGGTGTTATATTCATGAATTATTTTCTCCTGTTACCAAGTATATTTAAATCTGAATTGATCTGTTTGTCATTTAACACTTCATGTGGCTTGGTTTCTATTTATGGCTACCAAAATTTCTTCGGTGATCCCGGATTCTAGCAAACAATAAACTAAGTAATAATAGCCATCAATATCAAGTTAGCAAAGAAGCAACTGATTTTTTGCACTTATTTAAGCAATGAGCAAGAATCATGCAAAAAATGAATTCGTTTCATCTTGGTTTGTAAACTTCATGAATATAGTAGGTTATACATTTGCATCTGAATCTAACGAATGTAGTTATGTAATTTTCTACCTATCTTTCTGTAATCTTCTTCATATTTTTTGGTGTACATAAGATCAGCCAGGCTCTCGGACAGTACTTGATTATGCAATTAGGCATGAAATATTATCATTGTTTTGGATAAAGGTATTGCTTCGCTAAAGGCCCATTAGGCGTACATCAGAAAATCTGACGGATGACTTCGATCCCGATGCGTTCTTGCGAAACAATGCCGAAGCTACCGAGAAATGTTTTGGGTGTCAATATGCGATGGGATTTGAGGTGATGAAGATTTAAGTGCCTTTAATGCTTGGAAATCTATTGTGCAACACCAGAAGTTCGAGAAATAAGAAAATATTCAAGGCTTTTGAGGAGAAGGTCTTCCCAAACGTAAATGTCTTGCCGTTTGACGTTCATAATGGCCGAGCATTCGAGTTATACCGGAGCTCTGCTGTGACTTCTTTGTGTTTCGGGGAGTATCACTTTGAAAATGCTTCCCTTGCCAGGCTCACTTTCGACCTCAATGCGTCCATTTAATCCCTCAACCAGCGTATGGCATACATAAAGACCCAGACCCGTCCCTTCCAGCCGTGATTTGGTTGTAAAGAAAGGGTCAAATATTTTTAGCCGATTATCTTCTTCGATGCCGCAGCCGTTGTCTGTGACTTCGATGACGATTTGGTCCGTACCGCCCTTGTTGGCGGTTATGTCTAATTTGATCCAGGAATTTTTTTTATCAGCAGCCTGGACCGCATTCATTAGGAGGTTCATTAATATTTGCTCCAGCGTATACGGATAGGTGTAAATCTTAGGCAGATGCTCAGGAACATTTTTTATAAATGATTTGACGGCGTTATTAATTTTACTATGACATATCGAAAGAACCCTTTCGACAACATCTTCCAGCTCGACCCAGCTCCGCGGCCGCTTATCCTGATCTTGGCTGAAATCCCGCAGGTTGGACACAAAGGAGCTGATTCGGCCGGCCCCATTTTCGAGATTATCAAGAAGCTTGAAGATGTCTTGGCGGAATTCAGGATATGTCAGGTGGCATAATTCAAGTTCCGCATGCTCCGCGGCATATTCGTCCATGATAGGGATAATTTCTTGAATGTAGTCCTTTAAAATAGGAATGTTAAAAGAAACGAAGTTGTTGGGGTTATTGATTTCATGCGCAATACTAGACACCAGCACTCCCATGGAAGATAATTTTTCTTTTTGAATGAGTCGTCTTTCAAATAGCTTCCTCTCGGTAATATCACTGACGCGTATGACGACGTCTCTCAGCGTGCCACTTGTTTTCGCTAAAGGGTATAATACAACTCTTTCAGACCTATCCGGATCCATAAGACCTTTTCGTTCGTACGAGACGCTGTTGCCGTTCGAGATTATCGAGGCAACGCTGCATTGTTGGCAGGGTTCGGGACTTCCTCTTAATATTTGATAGCATAGCTTACCAATGGCTTGCCGGGTGTTGGCTACCTGATAATAATCAGCGGCTGCCTTGTTTAGCATCTTCACCGTCATATCTTCACCAATGAGTATCAACGGATCGAGGATACCGTTAAACACTTCCTGCAGCATCGTTCTGCTTTGACGCAGTTGTTCCTCTGCTCTTTTGCGCTGAATCATCCGCCACATGCCATCAATTAATAATGATAACTGGCGAATATCCGATGCCTCATATTCCTGCTCTTTATTGGCCATCGCGGCAACCATAATAACTCTATTTTTATCGAATATCGGGACGCTCAAGATACGGGACAGTTCGACATGGCCTTGAGGATAACCTTTCTTGGCCGGGTGTGAATCCGAGTAATCATTGATCATTATCGGCTTTCTTTGGCGCACAGCCTCGCCCCAAATGCCGGCTGTATCGATGGGATAATGGATGGGCTTATCATTAACGGTACATTGGTCCATGGCAGCCTCGGACCAGGCGTGTATCGCCATCTCATTCTCCTCGTCGTTCATGAACCCCAAAAATCCCAGGCTGCTTTTTGTGAGTTTAACAGCCTCTTCAAGCACAAAATCAGAGATTTCCTTTGTTGATGAATCCGTCATTTGACCCAGTCGCACCAAGGCCTCAAGACGCAACTCATCAAGGCGCAGGGCGGCCTCCGCCTTTTTACGTTGCACAACTTCTTGTTTGAGGAGTGCGTTGGATGTTAGAAGTTCTGCCGTACGTTTTTCTACTTGACTTTCCAGTCCGTCGTGGGCTTTGCGCAGGGCCTCCTCTGCACGCTTGCGTTGGGTGATGTCTGTATCGGTGCCCACCACCCTTATGGGATTGCCCTGGGCATCGCGAATAGCAACACCGCGCGCCAAAATCCACCGTATCGATCCATCTGCGTGATTCATGCGATGCTCATAGACGAACTCCCGTGTCTTGCCATCAATGTGGTCTTGAAAGGCTTCCATAACCGACTGCTTGTCATCCTCATAAACGTAGCCCGACCAGACTTCCAAGTCGTTTGGGATTTCTTCATCACTGTAACCCAAGATCGCTTTAAGGTTCGGATCGAGGTGAAATTCGTTGGTTTGGACGTTCCAATCCCATATACCAACTCCGGCGGCTCGCGTGGCGAGCGCATAGCGATCTTCACTTTGTCTCAGGGCCTCCTCGGCGTTCTTGCGGTCGGTAATATCCCGGGCAACTCCTAATATCGCTTGCTGATTTCCATTTTGGAATACGAGTGAAGAATCGGTTTCAACCCAAACATAGCTGCCATCCTTGCGTTTTAATTTAAATTCGATAAAATTTTGCAGGAAACCATCCTGCTTTAATTTTTCTATCGCTGCATGCGCCTTAGACAATTGACTTTCATCCATCAGGGTGGCAAAGTTAATGGAAGGGAGATCCTCTTTGCGGTACCTTACCAAATTTAAAGCAGCCGCATTGGCATCGATAAAATTGCCGTCGAAGTCGCAAATAAATATACAGTGAAGGGTCCGGTTAAAAAATGCTTTGAACTTTTCCTGGGAATTGGAAAATTTTTGGGTTTCCTTTTTGAATTCATCATATTCTTTCTGTAACTTCTGGAACCGGTTTTCCAATTCTTCATAAGTTGGTTTGTTCATAATTCTTTGCTCTGATAATCTTAATCTGGTTTGCAATCAAACTCAATTTCCCAGTAATACCATTTAATTTTATATGGTTATCGGAAAAATAGTAAACAGATAATAGGATGCATTTTAAGATTTTACTCCAAGAAAGTTAGTTGAGGTGACCTGCTGTTTTTAAAATATTTTTTGCATATTCCAGTGACAACTACAACAATAAAATAATTGGAATAATGGAATATTGGAAACTTGGAGTGATGGATTTCAAGAAACCAGCATCTAAAAGCAGATTATTTCATATTTTGTAGAATAGATTTTTTTCTTTTATCACTACGGGTTAAAGAGTTAGCTAATGAAAAGCAACCCATCAATGAAAGGCGAATTACTCAAAGAGCTCAGGTCAAAAAGGGAAATTATATCCGGAGCGCAACTCAGTGCCACTTTCGAAATTTCCGAGGTATCTGTCGGCAGGTACATTGCAAAGCTGCAGGAGCTCGGCTATCAGATTTTGTCAACGCACCAGGGATACCGGCTGATCGGCTCTCCCGATATTCCCTTTCCCTGGGAATTTGATGAAGGCAAATTTAATATTGTCTACTATCCCGAAGTATCTTCGACCATGGATATCGCCAAAGATTTAGGGAGAAAAAATTGCCCTGATTTTACGGTCGTGGTGGCCGGGCGGCAAACTCGCGGACGGGGAAGACTAAAGCGTCAGTGGTTGTCGGATGACGGTGGTCTTTATTTCACTATGGTGCTGCGACCGGACATTCCAGTAGTGCTGAGCTCCAGGGTAAATTTTTTGGCCTCCTTAACTCTGGCGCGCCTATTGCGTGAGTCGTACAAAATTGAGGCCGCCGTCAAATGGCCCAATGACATATTGGTGGATGGACGTAAGATCTCAGGAATGCTTTCTGAGCTGGAGGCTGAATCGGACCGGGTTATGTTTATCAGCATCGGTATGGGGATAAATGTCAACAATGACCCCTCTTTGGCTGAGCCTTTGGCATCTTCAATTCAGACCATCACGGGCCAGGAAACTTCCAAAACACTGCTGTTGGCCCGGTTTTTGGAAGATTTCGAGAATTCTTTAAAAAAAACAAAACTCGAAAACGTTGTTTCGGAATGGAAAAAGTATAGCGTTACTTTAAACAGGCGGGTTAAGATCGTGACCCTCACAGAGGTGTCCGAAGGTCGCGCGATCGATGTGGAACCAGACGGTACCCTGGTGCTAGAACTTGCGGATGGATCACATAAACGTATTGTATATGGCGACTGCTTCCATCCTGAATAGTCCTATTGACGTCTTTCCAGCAAAGGGGGAAGTTACTGTTTCCAATCAGTACTGAACGCCTGCCTGCGCATGCATGACGGCGTTTCAGATTCTTTGTTTACAAATCATATCGGAGTGAGAGTAAGATGAAAGCTTTAGTACTGGGAATAGGCCTCCAAGGCAAGGCCGTGGTCCACGATCTGGATAAGAGCAGTTTGATAACAAAAATCGTCGCCGCTGACACGCAGTTGGAGGTCGTTGAGCAATATTTAAAAAAATCGAATCTGAAAAAGGCCAAAGCTGCTGTTTTTGAGGCCTCGGATGAAGAACAGCTCGACCGGATACTATTTGAATCTGATCCGGATATCGTGGTCTGCATGCTGCCGGCTCATTTTGGGTATGCGGCGGCCAAAGCCGCTATCGATGCTGGCAAGCATTTCGTTTCAACCAGTTATACCGGTCGAATCAACGAATTGGCCCAAAAAGCCGAACAGAAAAACGTTACCGTGCTGACTGAAATAGGACTTGACCCGGGAATCGATTTGATTTTGGCAAAGATGGCCATTGAAGCTTTGGACGAAGTCCATGGTCTCCACTCTTACGGTAGTGGCGTGCCCGAACCGAGCTGTGCGGACGACAATCCTCTCAAATATAAAATCACCTGGACCTTCGACGGTGTGCTATTATCGTATAAAAGACCGGCCCGGTTGCTGCAAGACGGTAAGGAAATCTCATTAGCGCCGGAGGATATTTTTAAAAAGGAGAATATTCACCTGGTGGATATCCCGGATTTAGGCCGGATGGAAGCTTATCCCAACGGTGATGCCGTTTCATATATAGAGAAATTCAGCCTCCCGCAAAACGTGATGAATATGGGGCGGTTTGCCATGCGTTGGCCCGGGCATTCTGAATTCTGGCGTAATATGACTGCCCTGGGATTTCTGGACGAGGAACCCTTGTTGATCGACGGTGCTGCAGTGTCTCCTTTCAATTTTGTGTCGGCCCATCTTGCACCTCGACTGCAGTATCGATCCGACCAACGCGATGTTGTCATTCTCAGGATTCACGCTTGGGGACTCAAACGCGGTCGTCGGACTGACATTATCTATGATCTGGTCGACTATCGCGACCTGGAAACCGGTTTTTTTGCGATGAATCGAACCGTCGGATTTACCGCCAGCATTGCCACCCAGATGATTCTGGACGGTACTATCACCGAAACAGGGTTGTTGTCACCCACCAGACATGTGCCATCCCAATTATTCATCGACGAGCTTGATCGGCGCAATATCACGATTCAATTCCGGGAATCGAGTCGTCAATGACCCACCATTGTAAATTTAAAAATAATCGCCTACCTGTAGTTAATATAACATAGATGTGAATAACTCAATTGAAAATGAATGAATATTCATAATCATGATTAAACTGTATTCAAGTCTTTTGAAATGTGACTCATTTTTATTGATGGTTATAAATATATGAAATTATGATTTTTAATATTTTAACTCAACTTGCACGGTTTATACAATTTAACCCTTGACAGACAATATCAATCTATAATATGAATGAGTATTCATTCATAAACGTATGGAGCTTGTGAATCAAACAAGGGGGTTAAAATTAAAAAAAATAAGAAAAATAACAAATATCATCTGATCCTTGAAGCTGCGGTGAAAGTTTTTGCCCGGCAGGGGTTTTACCAGTCAACTGTTGCCCAGATCGCGAAAGAAGCCGGTGTGGCCGACGGCACGATCTACCTATATTTTAAAAACAAAGATGATATTTTGGTTAATTTTTTTCACTATAAAACCAAACAGGTCTTTGAACGGTTTCGGGCGGAGGTCGATAAGGCCGACAGCGGTCTGGAAAAGCTACGCAATCTAATTCGGCGGCATCTTGCCGAGTTTCAAAGAGACAGGGATATGGCTATTTTGTACCAGGTTGGAACCCATCAGATCGACCGGCTGGCCGAAGATCAGATCAGGGAAATGGCCAAAATGTACCAGGATATTGTTTCTGAGATCGTCGAAGTCGGGCAGCAGGAAGGCACCATCCGAAAAGACCTTTATGTCGGTCTGGTGAAACGGTTCATACTCGGCGGCGTCGATGAGGTCATAAATACTTGGCTGCATTCGGATCAAGATTATGACCTGGTTACCATGGCGGATCCGTTGGTGGAGCTTTTTATCCGAGGTATTGGAACCCTTGGAATGACGAATGACGAATGATGGATTTCTGAGTAAATTCTTAGAAACAACTTAATACTTTAGTGTCTTAATAATTGAATATACTAATAAAAGTTTAAATATTAAAAGGAGAGAAAAGACATGGCACAACAAATTGCAGACCGGAGAGATATTGAGTTTGTTCTTCACGAGCTATTGCAGGTCGGGAAATTGAGTGAACATGAAAATTTTACCGAATTCAACAAAAAAACGGTAGATCTCATAATATCCGAGGCACGCAACCTGGCCATTAAAGAGATTTTGCCCACTCAAATTGACAGTGATCGGGAAGGTACGCGCTTCGACGCCGGTCGGGTGACGGTTCCGAATTCTTTCCACAAAGTCTGGGAGCTTTTCAAAGAAGGTGAATGGTTGGCCATGATCGAAGATCCCAAATGGGGTGGACAGGGAATGCCCCGGGCCGTGGCCCTGGCTGCCAGTGACTATATGAACGGGGCCAATTTTGCATTTATGATGTATGCCGGTCTGACCCACGGGGCCGGTAAACTGGTTGAGACCTTTGGGACCGATCAGCAAAAAGAGCTATTTTTAAAGAAAATGTACACGGGTGAGTGGACCGGTACGATGCTTTTAACAGAGCCGGAAGCCGGATCCGATGTGGGTGCCTTGACGACTTCGGCGGTTAAGAATGAAGATGGCACCTATTCAATCACGGGAAACAAGATTTTTATTTCCTCCGGCGAGCATGATCTCGCAGAAAATATCATTCATCCGGTTCTGGCACGCATCGAAGGCGCCCCTGAAGGCACCGCTGGCATCTCACTTTTCATCGTCCCCAAAATCTGGGTCAACGCGGACGGCAGCCTTGGTGACGCCAATGACGTTGTCTGTACAGGTGTGGAAGAGAAAATGGGAATCCACGGCAATGCCACCTGTTCCATGTCTCTCGGCAGCAAGGGAAAATGCCGGGGAATCCTGCTGGGAGAAGAAAATAAGGGGATGCGCAACATGTTTTTAATGATGAACGAGGCGCGTCTGCTGGTGGGGATTCAAGCGTTTGCCTGTGCCAGCGCAGCCTACATGTATGCCGTCAATTATGCCCGTCAACGGGTCCAGGGGAGGCATTTGTTGAACATGATGGACAAAAGCGCCCCTTCGGTTCCCATTATCCAGCATCCGGATATTCGTCGAATGCTGATGACCATGAAGGTCTATGTTGAAGGTATGCGTAGTCTGCTCTACTACGTCGGCATGTTGGACGATCGGATCGATGTTGCCGAAGATGAGGCAGAAAAGGCCAAATACCAGGGCATTATCGATTTGCTCATCCCCTTGGCCAAGGGCTATGTTTCCGACAGGGCCTTTGATGTCTGTAATCTCGGCGTACAGGTTTACGGTGGATATGGTTACATCAAAGAATATCCCATGGAACAGCTTCTTCGAGATTGCCGGATTACCCCCATCTACGAGGGGACCAATGGCATCCAGGCCATGGATCTTCTGGGCAGAAAGCTCGGGCTGAACAAAGGCCAGCCGATCATGGATCTGATGGGAGAGATTCAAAATACCATCGCAGCTGCCAGGACACATGCAAAAATCGAAGGTTACGCCGGAAGGGTGGAGGCGGCCTTGAACAAGCTGGGAGAGGTTGCCCTGCACCTCGGTAAGACAGCCATGTCTTCAGAGGTATTGACCGCTTTTGCCCACGCCTATCCATTTATGGAAGTATCCGGCGATGTTGTCATGTCATGGCTGCTGTTGTGGCGCGCCACGATCGCTGCGGAAAATCTTGAAAACGGGGCCAAGAAGAAAGATACCGTTTTTTATGAAGGACAGCTCAAAAGTGCTGAATTTTTTGTTCATTCCGTTCTACCGGTTACGCTTGGGAAAATGGATGCCATTATCGCAACCAATAGTGCCGCGGTGGACATCAGCGAAGACTCATTTGGTGGGAAATGATCACCAAGGACGATTGACGAGGGACGAAGGACGAAGTGAGAAATTTATTGATTTTAATGGTTTCGGAAACTGAATCCAACTGAATACGGAAAATGACCCTTAATTGCATGAGAATATAATCTATCATTTCAAACCGGTCTTGTTTGAACCCCATAATCATGATATGCAAGCCCCTTGTGGCTTATTTAGGTAACAAGGTTCTGGGTTCAAAGGTTCAGGGTCTCATTTTCATCGCTGGACTACATTTGGGATGCGTACTTATAAAATATAAATCAACAAATTTTTAAAAATCAGCGGCCACCAGCAGAGATGGCCGCGGCCCCCTGCAGGGGCCATCCTTATACCTCCAGCTCTGGTGGTGGTCGCTGATCAAAGGAGACTAAACCAACAACATGCAATCCGCTCTGATTTCTCCGGCATCTTCCTCATTTTTTGGCATTCCCTTGAACATTATTTACATCCTGATTCCACTGGCCGGGATAGGGGTTTTTGCCTATATCATCTTTAAACGCCTTGAGCCCCTGCTAAAAGCCGCTCCGGATGATCGTTTTGATAGATTTGTCGAAAGACTTCGGTCGGTGATTAAAATCTGGCTGGCCCAATGGCGTCATCCCCGCTACATGCTGGCCGGCGTGGTGCACATCTTTCTGTTTGCCGGGTTTCTGATTCTCGGGGCACGATCGACCGAGCTCGTATTTATCGGATTCATAGATGGATTTAAATTGCCGGGCTTCGACGGGGCTTTCGGTACTTTTTACAGCGTGCTGAAGGATTATGCCGCAACCTGGGTTCTGGTTGCGGTCGTCATTGCCGCGGTTCGGCGGGTGTTGTTTAAGCCGGCCAGATATGCAGTACCGCCCCAGTACGGACGCGATCATACCTGGGAGGCATTATTGGTGCTGGGACTTATTGCAACCCTGGTGATCAGTGAAAGTCTATTCGAGGCCTCTTTGATCGTGGCACACATTCAACAAGGGGACCATGCCGAAATCGTCGCACCGTTAACCCTTGCTTGGTATTTCAAACACTTGTTAATCGATTCATCGAACTCGATGCTGCAGGGCCTGCATTCGTTGACCTATTTTATCCATGAGATCACCTTTTTCTTTTTCCTGTGTTTTTTACCCCTGGGCAAGCATTTTCATGTCATAACCTCCCTCTTCAATGTTTTCTTCATGCGTCTGGACAGGGGAAACGTGAAACCCGTGCGCTATGGGGTGGACGACGACAAACTGGATGATCTGGAATCGTTTGGCGTTAAGATGTTTGAAGATTTTACCTGGAAGCATATGCTCGATTTTTATTCCTGTGCCGATTGCGGCCGCTGCTCCGATCGATGCCCCGCCAACGCCGTCGGCAGGCCGCTTTCCCCGCGATTTATTTCTATCAAGGCCCGGGATTACGCCTTCAAACACTACCCCTTGATCGGCGGCTATGACGGGAAGCCGAACCCTTTGATCGGCGACATATACACGGAGGATGAGATCTGGTCGTGCACTACCTGTGGTGCCTGCGAACAGGAATGTCCGCTGGGCATTGAGTATCTTGATAAAATGGTGGACCTGCGACGCGGCATGGTGGACGAAGGCATGGTGCCCCAATCTCTTCAAAAACCACTGGGTGCCCTCGAAAAGCGTGGCAATCCCTGGGGCAAAATGGAAAGGAAGCGAGCGGACTGGACCAAAGCCATTGCCAAGGATTGGCCCGTAAAAATTCTCGAAAAGGGCCAAACCGCCGAAACCCTGTATTTTGTGGACAGCATATCCTGCTTTGATGATCGCATGCAGCAAATAGCGTGCTCGACGGCTAAAATTCTGTCTAGTGCCGGAGTGGATTTTGGAATCCTGGGCAAGGCTGAAAGGGACAGCGGACACGAGGTCAGAAGATTCGGCGAAGAAATGCTTTTTCAGGACCTAAAAGATCGCAATACGGAAGCCATACTCAAAAGCGATGCCAAAAAGATTGTCACCGCTGATCCCCATGCATTCAATGCCCTCAAAAAAGATTATCGGGATATTCCACCGGTTGAGCACATCAGTCAGACCATCTTACAACTTGTTAAATTCGGAAAGTTACAATTAAAGCCCGTGGCGGACAGCGCTAAAAAATACGTCTATCATGACCCGTGCTATTTGGGGCGCCACAACAGCATTTATGACGACCCACGACAGGCCATCGACGCAATTCCGGGATTGAATCGAGCCGATATGCTCGGCGACTGCCGGGATCGCTCTTTTTGCTGCGGCGGCGGCGGTCTGATGCTGTTTTACGAGCCCGAAGAAGATCAGCGCATGGGGGTGCTGCGGGTTGAAATGGCCAAGGAGGCCGGGGCCAATGTCATTGTGACGGCCTGTCCCTTCTGTCTTGTGAACATCGAAGATGCGATTAAAGTCGCCGGACTTGAAGGTGAGATGGAGGCCATTGATCTTTGTGAACTGATTGAGCAGCATATGATCTCAGATGCCGGAACCAAAATGCCGGATGGGATAATTTAATCATTGGTAAATATGACTACTATTTATCGGGCACTTAAATTCGAAATTCGATAATCGAGTTTTGGATTTGCTTACTGTCTGACATCATAGAATATAGATTTAAAATTTAGCGTTATAACAGTAACAGGAGGATAATATGGAGATACTTGTATGTGTAAAAAGGGTTCCCGATACTGCTGAGAATGAGATTGAAGTCGCCGGCGATGGCAGCGACATCGAACGGGATGATCTTGTTTATTCGGTGAACGAATGGGATAACTATGCGGTCGAGGAAGCAATTCAGATTGTTGACAAGGTGGGCGGATCGGTCACCATTGTTTCTGTTGGCGACGAGGATGCCGAAGAGGTTGTCAGAAGGGAAATGGCCATGGGCGCCAATGACGGGATTTTGCTGACCGATGATGCCTTTGAGGGTTCAGACGGGAAAGGCATTGCTACCTTGCTAAAGGCGGCGGCGGAAAAAGGCTCCTATGACCTGATTCTCACCGGAGCCCAGGCTGATGACGGTGCCGGACAGGTCGGCGGTATGCTGGCAGCGCTGTTGGACTTGCCCTATGCTTCTATTGTCAATAAAATTGAGATTTTGGATGAGAAAAAACTTAAAGTAGGACGTGAAATTGAAGGCGGTAACCAAGAAATAAATGAAATTAATCTTCCCTGTGTTCTTTCGATTCAGACGGGTATTAACGAACCTCGATACGTCGGTATCCGCGGTATCCGTAAAGTGGCTTCAGCAGAAATACCTGTTTGGGGGACATCCGATCTTGGAATTACTGCCGATGCTGTCGGAGCGGCCGGCGCACAGGTGAAACGCATGGACTACTTTGTTCCTGAACTCGGTGATGGTGCCGAAATATTGGAAGGATCCATGGAAGAGATGTCCGAAAAACTGATCGAACTCTTAAAAGCCAAAGGAGGAATAAAATAATGGCCGGACAGATTTTTGCATATATCACTCACAAGGCAGGCAAGGCCGACGATTCCGCTCTCGAGCTGACGACGGCGGCTAAAAGAATTGATCCAGGTGCGCCGACAACAGCGATTGTCATCGGGGCGGGAGCAGATCTTGATGCAGTTTGCAACGAAGTGGCTCAAACCTACAAGGATGTTTGGAAATTTGACCATGCCGATCTGGCGTATCCCAACGCCGAAGCCATTCGCAAATTGCTTGTCGATATTTTACCTGCAGATGCTATTATTCTCGCCCCCCATGATACTTTCGGCATGGACCTTTGTCCAGGGCTTTCGATCAAATTAAACTCTGCTTTTGCTGCCGATGTTGTCGAACTGGAAGGATTGGAAGGAAACGTTCTTAAACTTATCCGGCAGGAATACAGTGGCCAGGTGAGTACCCATGTGACCTGTGATATTGCCAATGGAGCGGTGATTAATATTCGGCCGGGTGCATTCCAGGCGGATGAATCCGGGAGTGCCGGTGGGCAAGTGGTCGATAAATCAGCCGAGATCTCCGATATCGCAGTGGGAAGGCAGTTTCTCGAAGTGGTCGAGGCGGAAGTCGGTGATGTGGACATCACCAAAGAGGACGTTCTGGTTTCCGTCGGTCGCGGCATCGAAGATCAGGATAACATTGAAATTGCCGAAGAGCTGGCAGAGGCTATGGGTGCCGTGGTTTCCTGCTCAAGACCGATTGTGGATGCCAAATGGCTGGAGAAAGCGCGCCAGGTCGGCACTTCAGGTCAGACTGTCAAACCCAAGGTTTATCTGGCACTGGGGATCAGCGGATCCTTCCAGCATATGGGCGGTCTCAAGGGAAATCCGTATATTGTAGCCGTCAACAAAAACCCCAAAGCTCCGATTTTCCAGGTGGCTGATGTGGGAATTGTGGAAGACGTGCTTGACTTCGTACCGGTGTTGACGGAAAAGGTTCAGGAAGGAAAGTGACCAACCGACCGCCTTTTATCTGAAGTTTCAACTTCAGGTTCCAATTCGCATCATTAGCCGTCTGCCATCGGCAAGAGCAGACGGCTATTTTTTTAAATCCCAGCATATGCATTTAGCCTGCAATGGGGTCAACCATATATAGCGGTTTTCGTAAATATGTTCCGTTCATTAAACTGGAGGTTGAAGACAACCATGATTTCTAAAAAGTTCGAGTTCTAAACTTTTTAATTGTCAAACACGGTCTAAATGATATAGGGTATTATTATGAAAAAAGGGGCCATATTTAAAATCTTCAGGGTGTTTGTCGTTTTACTGGTGGCCATTGTTATTGCGGCAACACTCGTTATTTTACGTCCCAAGGCCAAGCGGCAAGTGCCGGTTGAAAAGGGACGCTTAGTGGAGGCATTTCCTGCGAAGACCGAAAACGTTTTAATGGTCATAGAATCTTTTGGCACGGTGGCACCCCGGGAATCACTTAAGCTAGTGGCACAAGTTCGCGGAGCGGTTGTCGAAATTTCTGCAAACTTTAAAGAAGGCACATTGATAAAAAAGGGAACCCGATTAATTCAAATCGATCCAAGAACGTACAGACTGGAAGTGGAACGGCGCAACGTTCAGATCAAACAAGCCGAAGCGGAACTTAAACGTCTGAAACAGGAAGTGGTCAATCTGAATTCAAGGTTAAACATTGCGAGATCCGATGCCGGGCTGGCAAAGAATGAATATTTACGCTTGAAAAAGCTTATTGAAAGAAAAGTTATTGCACAATCCCAGCTGGATAAATCCGAACAGGCCTATCTGGCAAGCCGTGAACGCCTCCAGGCCCTCGAAAACCAAATGGCTTTGATCGGACCTCAAAGAGAACAATTGACTGCAGCACGTGACATGGCCACGGTCCTGTACGAGCAGGCGAAACTTGATCTTGAACGATCCAGCATCGCTGCACCCTTTGATGGTTGGGTTCTTGAGCGATCCGTCGAGGTAGGTCAGCATGTCAATGTCGGACAGCAGCTTGGCAGTATATACAAATCCGGCAAATTGGATATTGAGGTGCGAATTCCAGCCAAGGATTTTAAATGGTTTCCAGACGGCCCGGGCCAGGATACTCCGATTCCGGCCGATGTATTATTCGATAATGCCGGTCAACAGTATACCTGGAGAGGACATGTCGCCCGGGCCAAGGCCATGATGGATGAGAGAACCCGAACCTTGCCGATGGTGATTGAGGTTGATGAGACAGCCAACGACGGGCCGGAGGCCAACTATTTTCGTTTGAGACCCGGGATGTTTGTGACCATTAGGATAAAGGGCAAAGAGATCGGCAACGCCTTTGTTGTGCCAAGGCATGTCGTTTATCCGGGCGATATCGTGTACACGGTGAAAGAGAATCAATTAAAAATCAATCAAGTAAGCATATTACGCAGCTACAAGGATTCGGTAATAATAAATCAAGGATTATCGGAAGGGGACCTGATCATCAAAACCCCACTTCCGGCGGTTAAGGACGGGATGAGTGTGAGGTTGAAGACAGATGACAGATGATAGCGGTCGGATGACAGAAGACAGACGGCAGAGGACAGCGGTCAGAGGGCAGCTAGCAGTGGACAGAAGACAGTGAGCAGATAACAGACAGCGGATTAAATCAGAAGTTAAAGCACAAAAGGATCGATGATTATGCCGGATGTTGTGATGTTGGTATGAAATCAGAGAATAAGGCCATAAATTATTAAATCAATTTGTGAGTGTTTGTTTGAAATGAAAAATGGGGATTAAAAACGTCAAGGATTTGAGGGTATATAATTTGGCTTTTGAATTGGCCATGGAGATCTTTATGCTGACTCAGAATTTTCCCAAGGAAGAACAATATTCTTTAACAGATCAAATAAGACGCTCATCGAGATCCGTGGCAATTAACATCCGTGAAGGATTCGCTAAAAAAAGATATGAAAATGTTTTTATAAGACATTTAAATGATTCCATAGGTTCTTCAGAAGAAACAAGAGGTTGGTTGGATTTTTCTGCAAGATGTCAGTATATCAATAAGGAGACATATCAGAGGTTGGATAAATCATACGACGAAGTTAATGCCATGTTGTTTAGCCTCATGAGAAGTTGGAAACCCATAAAATAATTCAGATGATATCATTTTTCGGATCCTTGACCTCTGTCATCTGTTCTCTGACATCTGGAGACTGAAAAAAAATGCGCGCTCTCGGCAAATGGTCAATTAAAAATAACGTTACTGTAAACCTGATCATGATATTCATTTTCATGGCCGGTATCTTTACCGTCATGAAGATGCGGCGGGAAATGTTTCCTCAATTTTCGCTGGACATGATCGTTGTGTCGGTTCTTTACCCCGGATCGAGTCCGGAGGAGGTAGAAGAGGGCATTTGCATCAAGATAGAAGAACAAATTCAAAGTATTGAAGGCATTAAGACCCTTCGGTCCACAGCGCGCGAAGGAGCGGGAGAGGTCATTGCAGAACTCGAAACCGGTTCGGATGTACAGAAAATTTTAGATGAGATAAAAGCTGAAGTAGATCGGATCGACACCTTTCCGGAAGAGGCCGAGGAACCGCTGGTGATGGAGATTATCAACCAGGACCCAACCATCTCGGTAGCGATTTACGGACAATTGCCCGAGAAGCGAATGCGCGAAGTCGCCGAAAGAATCCGAGATGACCTGTTTGCCGCCAAAGCGGCTGACGATCAAGGTTCCGGCGGATGGCAGGACATCATTGCTTCCATCCTGAAGCGCTTTCGATTTAAACAGCCCGAGTCCATTACCCAGATTGATCTTATCGGTGTGCGCGAATATGAAATCTCCGTGGAAGTGTCCGAGGAAAATTTGCGCCGCTACGGTATCTCATTTGATCAGGTCGTCAACGCAGTTCGCGCCGGCAGCCTCGATCTTCCCGGCGGCAAAATCAAAACCGACCAGGGGGAGATTCTGATCCGGGCCAAAGGTCAACTCTATACCGGACAGGAGTTTGAAAAAATTCCTTTGATTACATTGAACGATGGTACCGTGGTGAGGCTCGGGCAGGTTGCAACTGTCATCGATGGATTCGAAGATTTAGATATCAAGACCCGATTCAACGGAAAGCCGGCTGCCATTGTCCAGGTGAGCCGAACTAGCGAGCAGGATAGCATTGAAATTGCCAAAATTGCGCGCAGCTATGTAGAGAAGTTAAACCGTGACCTTCCCGAAGAGCTGGAGTTTGCAATCTGGGGGGATATATCCACGATGGTGGAGAGCCGCATTGATCTGATGCTGCGAAACGGCTTTCAGGGTATCCTACTGGTTTTCATTGCCCTGGCCCTTTTTTTGAATCTGCGTCTGGCTTTCTGGGTGGCGCTTGGGATACCCATATCTTTTATGGCTGCGTTTGTGGTGTTGAGCGGTTTTGATCAAACCATCAACATGATCTCGCTTTTCGCATTTATTATGACCCTCGGTATTTTGGTGGACGATGCCATTATTGTCGGTGAAAATGTCTACTCGCACTACAGCCGGGGCAAATCTCCAGCAGCGGCGGTTGTCGACGGTGTAAAGGAAGTTGGTGGCCCGGTGGTCATGGCGGTCAGCACGACAGTGGTGGCGTTTTCACCATTATTGTTTATCGCCGGCATCATGGGTAAATTCATTGCGGTCATGCCCCTGGCGGTCATCATAATCCTGATCGTGTCTCTCGGCGAAGCCCTGATCATCCTGCCCGCCCATTTGAACCACGCCTTGGAACAATCAGAAAAAAAAGAACGTAAAGTGACCTCCTGGCATGAAGGCATAAGGAAAAAATTAGATCAGGGCATGCACGCTGCCATCGACCGGCTTTATTCACCGGCAATCAAATATGTGGTCAAAAACAAATATTTTACCCTGTCCATTGGCATTGGGGTATTGATTATCAGTCTGGGAATCATCGCCGGCGGATACGTTCCATTTGTTTTTTTTCCCAAAGGGGAAAGTGACTGGATCGTGGCTGAAGTCATCTATCCATTGGGTACGCCATACAATTTAACTGAAGAGACCATTGAGTATCTTGAAAAAGAATCATTCGAACTTAATACGTCCTTTTCTGAGTTTTCAGAAGCCAACGGCAGGTTGGTGAAAAACACTTTTTCCATTGTCGGAGCCATTCCCCGGCGTGACTGGAAACCTCCTGAATACGGCGGTCACGTTGGGCAGGTCTGGCTCGAGCTGGCTTCATCAGAGCACCGGGAGGATGTTTCAACCCATACAATTTTGAACAAATGGCGAAATTTGATCGGAGAAATCCCGGGAGTTGACAGGCTTACTTTTGCCACTCTGGAAGGTGGACCGGCCGGCAACCCCATCGAGGTCCAGCTCAGCGGCCAGGACTTCGATCAACTCAAGCAGGCCGCCGCAGAGTTGGAAATGGAATTGGCAACCTATCCCGGCACCTTTGATATTTCCAACAATTTTAAACCGGGTAAACAGGAGAAAAAAATTCGGATAAAGGAAGGCTCCCGTTCCATTGGCGTTACCATGCGTGATCTCGCCCGACAAATTCGTCAAGCATTTTACGGCGAAGAAGCATTGCGTATTCAGCGGGATAGAAACGATGTCAAGGTCATGGTTCGCTATGCCGACAAAGAACGGCACAGTTTGGCCGGGATTGAAGACATGCGCATTCGTACCCAGGATGGCCGCGAAATTCCCATTGAAGAAGTCGCAGATATAACACCCGGCAGAGCCTATTCCGTCATTAACAGGGTGGACCGCAAGCGAACCATCACCGTTTTGTCCGATATTGATACAGCCATTGCCAATGCGAGTGTCATTACCAATGATTTAGCAGCTAATTTTTTACCGGCCCTCGCCGAACGTTATCCCGGGATTGTTTATGATTTTGAAGGTCAGGCCAAGCGGACCAGTGAATCTCTCGACAGTATTAAAAGCGGCTATCTTCTGGCCATGATGGGGATTTTCCTTTTGCTGGCCAGTCAGTTTCGATCCTATATCCAGCCGGTAATTATTATGATGGCCATCCCTTTCGGTTTGATCGGGGCGATATTCGGTCATCTCGTAATGGGCATGGAATTTACCATTGTCAGCATCTTTGGGATTGTGGCCTTATCCGGAATTGTAGTCAATGATTCCCTAATCTTGATTGATTTTATCAATAGGGCCCTGCGCAGTGGAGTAGATATCAGCCAAGCAGTGATTGAATCGGGTAAAGCAAGGTTCCGGCCAGTGTTGCTCACATCCGTCACCACCATCGCCGGGCTTTTCCCTCTGTTGTTGGAGCGTAGTTTTCAGGCCCAGTTTTTGATCCCTATGGCGGTGAGTATTTGTTTCGGTCTGTTGATTGCTACCGTGTTAACCTTGTTATATGTTCCCGCGCTGTATTTGATTGTAACCGACGTTAAGAATATTTTTATACGTCAAGAACAAAGTCGTTTAGATGAGGAAGTGGGAATGCGGCATGAAGAAGTTCGCCGGCGACAGCCCATTGCCGGGAAACATTCAGCGGAACGCCAAAAACTGAGGATGATAACTGCGAAAAAGGCGCCGGCCGACAATCGGATGGCGGACCACGCAAGCATTGAGAGCATTAAGGCGGAGGGCAAAGGGCAACGGAAAGCGGTCTCCCGTCGTGAACAGCCGAAACGATCGATACCAAGCAAGCAATCTACGAAAGGTCGGACATCTAAAGTTGGAAGTAAAAAACTAAAGAGAAAGGTAACCAGTTAGGGCCTATGGCCCAGGTTGTATTGAGGGATTTACCCGTTGTCCACTTCCAGGTATTCATAAACAGTAATCACGTTCTTATCGATACGGCGTCGATAAGAAACCTTGTCCATCATTTTGCGAACCAGATGAATTCCCAAGCCACCGATTTCTCGTTCCTCGAGCGGGAGATCCGTGTCGGGCGTCTCAACACCCAGTGGGTTAAATGGGATTCCGTCATCCACCATCGATACCTTCAGCCGATCTGCTGATAATTCCACCTTGATGCCGATATCATGCTCTTTATCATCCGGGTAGGCATAAGAAATAATATTGGTTAATAGCTCATCGAACACCACATGCATTTTTAAGCTGACCTGTTTGGGAATATTGTAATGCTCGGCAAATGTGTCAAAATGTTCTTTGACCCGCGCGTTTTCAGACACATGATTTGGAACCGTCAGCTCCAGCTTCGGCCCGGTGGTCTCTTGGGGTGTTCTGAGAAACTGAACTGCCAGTATCGTCAGATCTTCCAACCGATCCGACTTGTTTTCAAACTCCAACACCTTCGACACCGTCGCTTGTACCATGTCCTTTGCGGTTTGAAACTCGCCTGAAGACATAATATCAGCCAGACGTTGATCGGAGAACTGCTGGCCAGCCTTGTCTCTGGCCGCAGAAACCCCCTCTGTATAGGTCATCAGCAGGTCATTTTTTGACAATACGGTTTTGTCTTCTTTATATACCAGGCCCCTGACCGTGCCTATAACCGGGCCATGAAGTCTGTCCAGCTGTTCGATAGCTCCTTTTCCGCGCTTTAGAAAAGGTGGTTTGTGTCCGGCATTTGTGTATAGCAGCAGTCCGGTTTTGATATTCAAAATACCCATGAAAAGGGATGCATAAGTAGCAGCTTTATTAACCTCACAAAGTTCTTCGTTGACGTGGGTCAGGATACTTGCGGTCGAGAAATCATCTCCCGCCCTGGATTTGATAATGGATTTCGCAATCGACATAAATGAGGCGGCTGGGATGCATTTTCCGGATACGTCGCCGATGTTAAAGCAGAATCGGTCCTCGCCGATGAAAAAGAAATCATAAAAATTACCGCCAAATTCGCGAGCCGGATGCAAGGTGGCATAGATGTCAAACTCGTCATGGTCCGGAAATGTCGGGAACTCCGACGGCAGCATGCTGAGCTGGATTTTTCGGCCGACATTTAACTCATCTTCCAGCTTATCATTATAATTCTTTATGATCTTATCGGTTTCGCGGAGCTTTTCCAAACTGTGTTTCAACGCAAGGTGGGTTTTTACGCGCGCTTTTAAAATAGGCGGAAAGATGGGCATTAAGAAGTAGTCCGCCGCACCCATCTCAAACAATCCAGTCTCTTCTATGATTTTAAGCTAGCTGCTAAGCAGGATAACGGGAATATCCCTGGCAATGTCATCCGTCTTCAGGCGACGGCAGATTTCCTGACTATCTACCTCGGCTGAAGTGATTCCCAACAAAATTAGATCCGGAGGTTCAACAGAGTAGACCAATTCAAAGGCATTTTTTTCGCCCATCGCCACTTTGATATCATAGTCCGGTTTTAGTAATTCGACCAATTGGACGAGATCGGACTGTGCAGCATTGACGATCAGGATATACTTTCCTTCGGTCATATAAACCCCTTTGGTTTTAAACCTCAATATCGAAGCCTTCAGAATTACCCCAATTGAGTTGAAACCTAACAGAAAGTTATAAGATATTGGTTAATTGTTTCAGAGTATTAAAATCTATTCTTATTTCTTATCTACAATAGAATTTTTAAATGAGTGGATCAATTTATTATAATAACGAATAACAAATAACAATTAACGCCAAATTGAGCTTTATTCGCTCATTTTAGCTGCTATTTTAGGCTCCACATATGGCAGATACTTCCACCTTGACATCTTTGGGAAGCCGGCCAACTTCGACTGTCTCCCTTGCCGGGAGGCTTTCGGCGAAGTAGATGTTATATACGGCGTTGAACTTCGCAAAATCTTCCATGTCAGCGAGAAAACAGGAGCATTTCAATACATTCTGGAGGGACATTCCAGCTTCCCGGATAATAGCCTGCAGATTTTCCATTACCTGTTTGGTTTGAGCTTCAATATCTCCTGGTACAATTTCGCCGGTTTCAGGGTTCAATGCAATTTGTCCTGATACAAAAAGAAGATCTCCATACCGGATGGCTTGTGAGTATGGCCCGATAGCAGCGGGTGCTTTGTCGGTAGATATCGTTTGTTTCATTAGAATTTCCTCCAAATGTCTCTTTGTTTTTCCCATTTCCGCATTCAAATACTTCTGCCCTCTGTCATCTAACTTTTGTCATCTGTCCTCCGTCCTCTGCCCTCCGCCATTTGTCATCCGCCTTCAAACACCTCCGTCCTCTGACACGCATCCTCGGACATATGACATACGTCAGCTGATTTCAGAATAACGCGTGCATCCACGACACTCAGTCCATTTTGATGTACGATGACGGGATTGAGGTCCATTTCAGCTATCTGAGGATAGGCTTCAACGATCTCAGAGCATAGCATCAGCAACTTGGAGATGGCCTTTTTGTCCAGCGGCGGCTTGCCTCTGGAACCGTTCAGAATCGGGAAGGATTTGGTTTCTTCTATCATTTTTCTGGCGCCGGTGGGCGAGAGAGGAATGACGCGGAAGGAAACATCTCTTAATATTTCAACCATTATTCCGCCCAGTCCGTACATGATCACTGGACCGAATTGATCATCGTATTTTGTCCCGATAATTACCTCCACCCCTTCGGCTGCCATGGGAGACACCAATACGCCGCGGATGTCAGCATCAGGATTATAATTCCGCGCATTTCGGATGATGTCTCTGAACGCCTGGCGTACTTCCTTTTGAGTGTGAAGTTTTACCCGCACACCACCAGCCTCGGTTTTGTGTAGGATGTTGGGTGAAACTATTTTGAGGACCACATCACCGTCCGCTTTAGCGGCGATTTCGGCGGCCTCATCCGCGTTTTTGGCCAGCAGATCTCTGCTGACCGGCGCACCGTGCAAAGCAAAAAGCTGTTTGGCTTCATGTTCCAGCAAGGCTTGGCGCCCGTCTTCGCGGGCGGCTCTAATAATGGCCTCCCCCTGAGGTTTGGCTTTGGCTCCCCAATTCAACACAAAGGTGTATTTTGGGTGATAGCTTTTAAGATATTTTCCGTACTCGGCCAGTGCACTGATACATTTAACGGCCACATCCAGAGAATCCATGACCGGGATGTTGTAATAACGCAACAAATCCAGAGCGTGCGGTTTTTCAGAATTATAGAGGCTGTGCAGCACGATTGGTTTGTTGCGCGACCTGACCAGTTTTCCCATGCGATGGGCCGCATCTTCTTCCAAGAGCGATAGGCTCTTTGCGAAGCGGATGCCGTAGCCACCGAAAAGTCCCACGATTAGCAACCCGCCGACATTGGGATCTTTTAGCATGATATCCGCACAGTCGGCAAAAATCGAAGGATCGGCGTCCGTTCCGCCGGCCACATCCACTGGGTTCGGCACTGATGCAGCCGCCGGCAGGATTTTCTTCAGCTTGAGCTGGGTTTTTTGACTCAGTTCAGGTAAACCGACACCCAGGTCGGTCAAAAGATCGGCTGCGATCGTCGCATGACCACCGCCGTCAGCTAAAATGGCCACATTGTTTTTCTTTATCGGATTCAGGCTTGAAAGTGTTTCAGCCACCGGGAATAGTTCGTCGGAATTTTCGATGACGATGATGCCGGCACGTTTAAACGCTCCCTGGGCTACCTCGGAGATGCCCGCCAGTGCTCCGGTATGGGAGCCTGCAGATTTTTTGCCGGTGGACGAGCGCCCGCTCTTGAGCAAGATAATCGGCTTTTCAAGGGTCGTTTTCTGAGCTTGTTGGATGAATTCGCGTCCGTTGCGCAAACCCTCCACATACATTAAAACCGCTTTGGTATCAGGGTCATGCTGAAAAAATTCTAGATATTCATGGAATTGGATATCTGCTTCATTGCCGACACCGACGTAATAAGAAAAACCTTTGCGGCTTTTAATTTTAGCCTCAGTAATCAATGTCAGGGCCATATTGCCGCTCTGGGTCAACAGTGCGATATCGCCTGGAGGGGCATCTTTTAATCCTACCAGGTTTAGGTGATCATGCAGGTTCAGCATACCGGACGTATTGGGCCCAATCAAACGAATGTTGTGTTTTTTGGCCACGGCTATCATTTCTTTTTCCAGTTTTCGACCGTCAGGACCTATTTCGCCGAATCCGCCCGCCAGGACCACCGCTCCACCAACGCCGTTGTGACCGCAATCTTCAAGGACTGCCGGCAAGGTTGCAGCCGGGGTGGCCACCAGCGCCACATCCACAGGTTCCTCGATATCCGAAACTTTTTTATAGCATTTAAATCCCAGGATACTTTTTTCTTTAGGATTTACCGGGTAGATTCTGCCTTCATACTTCTCATCCAGCAGCGTCCGAATGGTCTGGTACCCACGTTTGGTTTCATTCTTGGAGGCACCGACAATTGCCACTGACTCTGCCTTTAATATTCGATTTAGCGACATTTTTTGCTTCTTCCTAATTTTTGTTGAGCGTTAGAATCCGGGATCCAGTCCTATGGTTCCTGCTTAGACTTTCTCTCCCTTTCCTCAAACGCTTTCAAAGAATCCTGCCGCTCTTTGGTTGATACACATGCCAGACAGGCCTCGACTTCATAGTCCATCAATGCTTCTAAGCTGGATTCGCCCCGCGCCATCAGCAATCCCTTTTTAATGAGTTTCAAAGAAATGGCAGAACAGGCAGCAATTTTTTGTGCCATCCGCGCCACTTCCCCTTCAAGTTGGTCTAAGGGGACCGCCCTGTTGACCAGACCAATTCGTTCGGCTTCCTTGCCGTCAATGTATTCAGCAGTAAAAAGAAGTTCACTGGCCTTGCCGGGGCCAATTAGATCCTGTAACAATCTAAAGGCTCCGCCGGTCACCGATGAGGTTACCTTTGCTTCGGGAGACCCGATTTTAGCATCTTCGGCCGCAATGCGGATATCGCAGGCCAGGGCCAATTCATAACCCGAGCCAATCGCATATCCGTTTATGGCTGCAATGGTCGGTTTTTCGAACCGGATGATTTTGCGAGATGCCTCCTGTAGTTCTTCCAGATATTCTCGATAGGCTTCCAGGGTCCTGGATTTGGACTCCTTCAAGTCAGCCCCGGTTGAAAAAGCCCTGCCCGCACCGGTGACGATCAGCACTTTTATCTCCGGATCATTTTTTGCATCGGTCAGGGCCGCCTGGAAATCGAGCCATAACTGCTTGTTCATTGCATTTAACACCTTGGTCCGATTTAATTTGATGATCGCGATGCCCTGGTCTTTTGTATAAATAATACACTCGAAATCCATCTTCATCTCCGTTAGCAGTAGACTTTGGTTTCCATTATGAAAGCTATTTCTGTTTTACTATATGCGGGTACGATGTCTAACCTGAATCTTAAATATGAAAGACTTCGATCTGTGCAATTTTCCGGTACTATCCAATATTCGGCATCAGGGTCCAGGATATTATCCAGGAGTTTATATCCGGATCTTTTTTTAGACACACGATGCCACTATTTTGAAACCTGAAAATCGGCTTGTCTGCCGAACCGACAACCAGATAAGCAGTCATACGCTCCATAAACGGCAGATGACCGACCAGCATGGTATTCTCATCGGGTTTAATGAATGCGGAAAAGGCGGCGACATCATCCAACGGCTTCAAGCCTTCTACCTGCGTTATACCACCGGCAGGATGCAAGGCGGATGCAAAAATCTCCGCCGTTTTTTGCGCTCTTGGTTTAACACTGTGTTTGATACAGGAAACGTTTACTTCGTAGCTAGCAGCCACCTCTGCGATGCGCTTGGTCTCGATGATGCCTTCTTCGGAAAGACCCTGGTTAGGATCAACGTCTTTTGGCAGGCTTTTGCCATGTTGAACCAGATAAAGTGCCATGGTGCGGATCCTCCTTTATCATTTGGGTTAATATTATTTTATAGAATCACCCCATCCATGCCTAATTTGTTGGGGCCCCTCATCGCGTAGATATGTCAATGTTTTCAAAACATCAACATGTTTTTAAAATTTCTGTTATAATAGATCCATCAGACGGAGGTTCAAATGTTCCGGGTTCAAAGGTTAACCCATCCCCTGGGTTAAAGGGTTAAACCCAGACCATGAGGCGAGATCCAAAAGTGACTTTTATTTCCTAAATATGGTTGAAATTATAAAATCTCAGAACCTTGTAACGCTGAACCTGTGAACCGCTACAAAAAGAGTACGGAGACATTTATGCGAATTGTAACGCGGCCTGATTTTGATGGGATAATTTGTGCCGTTTTGTTGATTGATGCCCTCGATATCAGTGAGCCGGTGCGATGGGTCGAGCCCAGTGCCCTTCAACGGGGGCAGGTCGAGATCCTCCAGGGCGACATTATTGCAAATTTGCCCTACAATGAAAAATGTGCCCTTTGGTTTGACCACCATTATACCAATCAGGTCGACTTTCCCTTTGATGGCGCATTCAAGATTGCCCCTTCGGCGGCGGGTATTATTTTTGAGTATTACAGGGATCGATTCAAACGAGACTATCATGAACTGGTAGAAGCCACGGATAAAATCGATTCGGCCGATCTTACAATGGAAGAAGTTTGTCATCCTGAAAAGAACGATTATGTGTTATTGTCCATGACGGTCTCCGACGGAGACTATCCCAACGAGTCATACTGGAATCGATTGATACGACTGTTTGGGGAAAATGATATTGGGCAAGTTCTGAAAGATCCAGAGGTGAAACGGCGCTGTCAGGATACAGTGCGCCAAAATGAGCAGTATGCTGTCCATTTGAAGGCGAACACACGCCTGGAAAAACACGTTGCCATCACGGATTTTAGCCATTTGGAGACCACGCCGACTGGCAACCGATTTCTCGTATATGCTTTGTTCCCGGAATCCTTCGTTAATGTGAGGATACGCCACGAAGACAATAACAGGGAGATGATGGCCGTCAGTGTGGGGCATAGCATTTTTAACCCGCAATGCAATGTAAATGCCGGCCTGCTCCTCGCTGAGTTTGAAGGCGGCGGGCATTTCGGTGCTGCATCTACCCGTTTTCCCACCCGAAAAGCCAAAGAATATATACCACGTATCATCGATGCGCTGTTGAAAAATGAAAACAATGAGAGCCAATAAATCTAGATTCTTTTCTCTGCCAGGTGACCTGCCTTCTGAAATTTCATCGATTTGATCCTGATTTAAGCCGAATTAAATCATCCCCTTCGATATTGCATTAAAGTTATTCGGACAGATGCCGATCTAAGCGTGAAGGAACCTAAATAATCATACAAAAGACGTTAAAAAAGGATAAAATATGGGACTGAAAGAAAAAAGTTATAAAATGATCATGTCGATTCCCCATCTGGCTCTTCTTTGGGATATGCGATCTCAGCAACGGTACGAACTATGTGAAGGACTGGATATCGAAATCGAAAGCGATGATGAAAAAATTTACGCATATCTGCTCGATATTTGCATGGGGGGGATGCGAATAATATCAACCGACAAGCGGATTGAAGCGTCCAGCACCCTTTCCATCTCAGTGAATGATTTTCAAATGGTTTTGCCGTGCAAAAAAATACGTAGGATCGGATATTACTATGGAATTATATTCGGCTCCATGGAAGAACAGGAAATCAGTAATCTTGAGTATTTTATTCAAAATTTTACGAAAGAGTCATCCGACCATGGGCTAGGATTTATTGTGAAGTAAAATTTTAGTGGCAAATATTAATAAGCTGCGGTTTGGAGAAGAGGTAAAGCTCAATCAGTCAGATTTTTCTCATCGGCAAATTAAATTAGCTTTTTTGTTCAATATACCCGGTCCAATTTAAGAAGGCAGAGCCATTCGTGACTCTGCCTTTGAATTTTAGGATGAATCACTTAATTTACCTCTGGTTCGGGCAGTTTGATTTCTGTCAAAAACAGACCAACAACGGAAAGGATTGAAAATACAAAAAACCGCCACAGGCAGACAACCGCGATATCTGCTATTCCTATGGTATCAACCGAGCCAAGGGTGCCGGAGATCAATGTACTGACAATACCGACGGTCGCCGTACAAATCACCGCGCCGATCACCCGGTGCGATATCGTAGCCCCACCGGCACCCAGGGTAACCGTAGCGCCACACACTAGCGGAACGATCAAGGAAAAAAACCAAACCTCTTTTAAGTTCGGTAACACACCGAAGGAGTTCAGATAGTACAAATCGGTCGCCACAAAGATTCCCACTCCGGCAGCCACGCACAGAATAATATGCCAGTAGCGCGGCGGTACGGATGTCCTTAACTGCCAGCGTTTCTGTATTCGGTTTCGAATGGTCAACGGCCAGTTATAAAAAAGGTTGAATATTTTGTGTTCCAGCAGGGCACCCCTTTCTCCGAATACCGGTACGACATGCACGGCTTCAGTTGCCCAATGGCCTGCCATGAACCGCGCCAGAGCCGGATAGCGGTAAGTCATCTGGATGGGAAAGGCCAGGTAGCCGATGTATTTAAAAAATCCCAGAAAAACAGCTATGTTGTAGTCTTTGAAATTCTTTTCCCGAATCACCAGATACAGGACATACAAGCCTCGAGTCAGGGATCCCGGTGAGATTGGTACCACTTGAAACAGGGCAATGATTCCGAGACCGATAGCATATGATTGGGCTTTCGGCATCTCCGGGTGCATGAGGACATAGATGATCGCCACAATTATCGAAACAACCTGGGTAACCGGCAAAGTGCATACGTGCACCGCCAGGCTTTTTAGATACTTCTGAATGTAAGGCTCCTTGATCTGTGACAGGATTACGTCTGCATCTTCATCGTTTAGTAAATGTTTATCTTTTCCCTCGGTGACCATATCGCGAAGCCACTGTTCACGAAGGGCGTTGTTAAAGTACAGTCTCACCGGCCGCAGCAAAATATAGTCCAACTTTTCTTTTGCATACTGCCAGTCCGTCAAAATACGATGAACACCCGCCGGCAGCCAGGAAATCGGCCAATGGTATGAACAGCGCCACATCTGTTTGGTTAACCCCGCCGCATTCGCATCGTCTACCCGCCCGGATCTATGCCAGCCGATAATTTTTTCGATAAATTTGGCACGCAGGGCCCGACGAAAATAAGCTCCGCTGGTAATGATTTTGCGATAATGAATTCGCCAGAAAGACTGCCCCCAAATACGTCTGAAGAATCGTCCGATAAACGGTATGAATCCGAGCAAGGCGAACAGCACTGTCTTCAGCACGCTGCTTTGTAATTTTTTCCGGGCATGACCGTCGATAAAATTGCGAATACCCCAACCGGTAACGGCACTTTTTAGGATAGTTGACCACAGCGACGGGCTGGATACCAGACGAATGTGATGATGGGTAACGTCCGGAATGGAATTGCGATACACTTCCTCTGCGTCTTCCAACTCCTCCAGCATGTCGTCCATGCCGGCAAATTCACTCGGGTGTGTCGTGATGAATGTTTTTAATTTGGCGATATCGCCCCGGTCAAACTGCACCAGACTGCCGCGCATAAGACCGGTAAAGATCAGTTTGAAATCTCCCGGACTCATAGGCAGGAATGGCAACAGGGCCAATCCAGCCCGAAAATCAACGGCGGTCAATACTCCGCAGGCAGGATCCTCCGCTCGGTTGCGCTTTAAACAATTGGGCTGACTTTTCCAGGTTGACCATTCGTACTGCCTGGCAAATTCGTGGGCACCCATTTGATGCAAAAGCGCCACAAATTCTTGCATAAATTCATATTTCTCACGGTATTCCGGAGATCCCAGTTTCTCAGGGTCCACCTGTCGGCCCTTGAACCAGTTTTTTAGTGAATCCAGCCGGTCATCCACTTCCAGACGCCAGGTACGGCCTTCGACCCATTCACTCAACTCACCACAACTGCCCAGCGTTTTGTCAACAAAGGTGGCGTATATATCCACCACCGAGGATTCTGTGCCGAATCTGATTTTTGCAGCGCGTCGAATAAATTTTTGCCACAGGGCACCGGCCCTGGCTGCAAAAGGATTTACCTGAAGCTGAAACGGTCCCTGGAACCCGATCCAATATAAGACATTACGAAACAGCCGGGAGAAATTGCTCGGAGGGATCAATATCTTTATGGCATAGCATCCGCCGATCTCGAGTCCCTCAATGGGCCCGTCCTTGGATTCAATTTTCTGCAGTTTCACCCGGTACACCTGACCGGCAAAGCCGCCGCCGACAAATTTATCCACCACTAGGCAGATTCTTGCCTTACTGGCTTGTGCCACGCTTGTGACATCATAGGTTAATACGGTGCCGGTCTCATACCGCTCAAAAGACATCGGCCGATGCAATGCAGTATTCTGAAATTCTTCTTCCAACTGCCGCTGAACTTCTATCGAATAATCGATTTCCATTTTTTATCCAAATCCGGCCATGCCGGAGCCATATAGTTTAGAGTATTAATTTCGAATGAATCGGAGCTGGTAACTGGAGCTATCCTCCACGATCACTTATATGAGGGAATCCCCTACAAGCCAATCCCGCTTGCAGCATCGCTGGTTAGGCTGAAAAATACACGCGCTGTCAGCGGGATTACACTATATGATAGCACAATTTTAAGATCTTTTTATACTTTTTTAAAAGCGGATTGCGGGAAAAAGCAGTAGGGACACTCGTCCGGCGCCTCATCTCCATAATGGACATAGCCGCAAATGCGACACCGCCAGGCTGGGCCGTCTGCTTTGTCATCCATTTCCAGTGGATTTTTTTCTCGATGAATCGGCAGGTCCTCCAGGGGCGGCATTACCGGCTGGTGCACGTTCATGGCATATCCTGAAACGATGTAGCGCTGAATTTCGCTGGTTCCTTCATATATCCGGAACAATCTTGCATCCCGGAGCAGTTTTTCAATCGGAAACATCTTGGTGTACCCATAACCACCGAAAATTTGGAGCGCTTCGTTGGCAACTTCCAGGGACGCTTCGGTGGCGTAAAATTTGGCAATGGATGCCGAAATCGTCGGATCCATCTGGTTGTCGGCTTCCCAGGCCGATTTCCACACCAGCAGGCGGGAAGTTTCCACTTTCTGGTACATTTCGGCGATTTTATGCTGAATGGCCTGAAAATTGGCAATCTTGGTACCAAATGCGCGGCGTTTTTTGGTATAATCAATGGCATATTCCATGGCCGATCGGGCTGTGCCGACAGCAAAGGCGCCGATCGCCGGACGAGTGCGGGAGAAGGTCTGCATCGCCAACACAAAGCCCTCACCCGGCGGGGCCATGACATTTTCTTTAGGAACTCTGACATCTTTAAAATTAATGCCTACGGTGTTGGACCCGCGCTGGCCCAGCTTCGGTATCTTGCGTCCGATGGATACCCCCGGCCAATCTCTTTCTACCAAAAAGGCACAAATTCCTTCGTGCTGGGAATCGGGATCGACAGTGGCAAAAACCGACATGTAATCGGCTACGCCGCCATTGGTGATCCAGTATTTGGTGCCGTTTAAGATGTAGTCATCTCCGTCCCTTCCAGCTTTGCAGCGGATGCCGGCAACGTCCGATCCCATGGTTGGTTCAGAGGTGGCAAAGCAAATCAACTTGAAATTTTTTAATATTTTGGCAAAATACTTCTTTTTGAGAGCCTCATTTTTTGATAACGCCAGCGGTTCCATGCCGAGGGAATTATCGAAAATCGACGTGGCCAGACCTGGGCAAGCAGCGGAGAATTCCTCTGTGATGACTACTGATTCTATCAGCCCCCAGCCATTGCCGCCGTATTTTTTCGGGATATCACCGTTTATCAAACCGGCATCGTAAGCCTTTCTGAGCACCGCAAGCGGTGTTTCATCGACTTCATCGTAGTACCAGGCCACGGGTAGTATCTCGTTGAGGGCAAATTCACGGGCTTTTTTCTGCAACTTCAATTGGTCCGGGGATAATTGAAAATTCAGCATAGGCTATCTCCTTGGCGGGTTCGTATTTATTTTATGCACCATTAAAAAATTAAAGAATTCATATGGTTACCGTATATCACAAATTTTGATGTCTGAGAAGTTAAAATGCAAATTGAAAGGGAATTCATGAATGAGATTTATGGCGGAGATTGACGCTGGTGGTCAGCCAATCGTAAACATCTTTACCCCCCGAATGTCAAAGGAGATGATCCTTTCTTTCCAATTTGCATTAACGTCGGTTCGACAAGTAGTAAACGTTTAATCTTATTCAGCTACTTTTTTTTGTTTGGCATTGACTCCTTATTGTTGTATTAAAATGTTCTAACCCAAAACTTATATCACAGTGGGGGAAATTGACAAAGATCATTGTACTGGGTGCCGGGGTTATGGGCAGTGCCTTCGCCCAGCTTCTATCCGACAGCGGAAACGAAGTCTGCCTTGTCGGTACCCATCTTGACCGGGAGATCATTTCTGGCATACTGACAGACGGCATCCACCCCGGGCTGAAAGTTAAGCTGCCTGAAAAAGTTTGTGCTTTTTATGTCGAGGACCTGGAACAGGTTCTGGACGACCGTGTCCGGATGATCGTATTCGGCGTCAATTCGGCCGGGGTCAACTGGGCGGTGGAGCGTATCGGGCCGATCCTCAAAACCTCCGTTCCGATCCTAATGCTGACAAAAGGCTTGGCCGTAGAGAGCAATAGAATTAACATTTTACCAGCGATCGTGGCAGAAGGACTTGCCCGCTATGATTTAAACGGCATACCGGTGGGGGCCGTCGGCGGGCCGTGTATTGCCGGAGAACTTGCCGCACGCCGCGATACGAGTGTCGTCATCGTGCACCCGGATGGCAAGCTGCTCGAGAGCATTCTAAAATTGGTGGATGCCTCCTACTATCACCCGCGAGGGAGCACCGATCTAATTGGTGTCGAAGTCTGCGCAGCGCTTAAAAACTTTTATACCCTGGCAGTGGGATATGCCGCCGGCCAATTGGAGCAAAAAGGTGTGGCCTCAAATGGTGCTTTGATGCACAACCTGGCGGCCGGGCTGTTTTCCCAGGCCCTGGCGGAGATTCGTTATTTTGTCGATTTTCTCGGTGGTAGACCTGCCAGCGTTTTTGGCTTGGCCGGTGCTGGGGATCTCTACGTGACTTGCCAGGCCGGCCGCAACGGCCGAATGGGCAAGTTTTTAGGCTCCGGCATGCTCTACCGTGACGCCAAATCCCAACATATGCCGGATGACACGATCGAGGGCGCTGAGCTGGCATTGAGCATCGGGGTGACGCTCAGGCAGTTGATTGAAAATAAGATCATAGATGGTGCCCACGTTCCACTTGCCATTAGTATCATTGAAGCCATTTGCGATAATCAGCACCTGCAGATCCCCTGGAATCAATTTTACCGGTATTGAGGTAATCACGATTAGGTGCTAACAAATCCTTATCTATCACCATATTTTAAGTGATGTAAGGTTTCAGGTTTCAGCACCTCCGCCGGCCAATGGCACGGCCGGTCTAATCGAAAAAGAAACATTATTGTTTATCCCAGAGTAGGGCGGGCCACTGTGCCTGCCGTCTTCGGATCATTGTGCACTCGGGAATATGGTCGGCACGGTGGCCGATCCTACTTATTTCCATTCATGAAATCGACATTGAATTTCATGAATTTTCATACGAATTTTCAGGATATAGCGATTCACCCTCCTGACATCTGAAAACCATCTTCAGCTAAATTGGTCAATAAACCTGACTTTTGCAATCTGCTTCAATTGAAAAAGGAGGTGATTGGATGAGAAGAAAAATCAACCTTGAAAGTGATTTTGATTTTTTTACAGGGAAGGTCATTGGATCGGTGTTGGTGCTGAAGCTAAAAAATAATCTCATGTTTCGGGCGACCAGTCTGGTGACAAAAAGCACAATACTAGATTATCTCGACCACCTGTCCCGCACTGAATCAATTAAGGTGCTGCTAATTGTAAGCTCTCCGGAGAAAGCAGGTCGGGAAGAATACTGTAAATTTTACGATCAGGTCGGTCAATCGGCACTAGACGTGAACGCTGTTCACAAGCTTTATCATGCCGTTGATGACCTCATCCTGAAAATCAGGGAAATAAATCAAACCGTCATTCATGCCGACAGTGGAAATGTGCTGCCCTTGTTTTTGAATATCAGCCTGGCAGCCGACTACCGAATTGCGGCAGACAATACCGTTTTTCAAAATCCCTGTCTTGAATATGGACTGGTGCCCAAAGGTGGTGGTGCATTTTTTCTGACCAAGATATTGGGTGCTAGTAGGGCTTATCGAATGATGATGACCGATAAAGACATCTCAGCCAATACGGCATTGAAGCTCGGTCTGGTAGATAAAGTTGTGCCATTCAATCAACTGGAATCTGCCGCCCTCCGTGTCGCTGAAGATTTTGCAGCCAAACCCTCCCGATCCCTTAGATGCTGCAAGCGATTGATAAATTTTTCATTTAAAGATCTGCGTGATTATCTTGAGTTTGAAACGGACGAACTCAGTAAAATGATTGGGCCCTTCGGTGACGGTCTGGAGAAAGGAATTTGTTGAATAGCCACCAGTTGCAGACCCGGATGAATGGTTTAACTGCTAGTGAAAATCCAATTATCCGTATTAGCGGCCAAGATCCTTTTTGCTCTTCCCGTACTCATACAACGCTTTTAGCAGCCAGGCGATATCTTGAAGCCGATTGTAGACTCTTATCCCCTGTTGGCTGAGATCGCTGATTGCCTGACTTTCCCAGGGATTGTAGTGGCTGCCAATTAGAACCGGTATGCCCATTTCTTTTTCCAAAGCACAGATTTTGTTGACTTGCTGTTTTTCAATTTCTAAAAATATTCTCCATTCGTCGGGGGTATCTGCTGTATGCATTCCGGGTCTGCCGATGCCATGCACAACCAAGGCATCCACTTGTTTTGAAGCCAAAATTGCCCGGGCGAGAGAAACCGGAAAATCGACCGCCAGAAATTCCCCGGAGGCACCGAAATCCAGCGGGTTTTTGACTGAGGCCCGATCAGGCATCCCCAAATTCCTCAGTTTCTTTTGCAAGTCAGGATTGAATTCTGGAACCGTCAAACCCGTTTCTGCCAAACAATCGGTTAGGGCCACGCCCCAGGATCCGCCCACGGTAATGATTCCCACCCGGCCGCCGATCATTGGCGGGCGTTCGATCAATGCATGTCCAATGGGAAGGAGCATTTCCATGGTCGGAGATATAATCGCGCCTGCCTGTCGCAGCAAGCCCTTGTAAACCTGCCATCCACCGGCCAGAGCACCGGTGTGGCTGTGGGCCGCACGGGCGCTGTCAGCCGTTCGTCCGGCTTTATAAACCACGACCGGTTTTACGTTGGTCACTTTCCGCGCAACCTTCATGAATCGCCTACCGTCTCGAAGGGCTTCGACATACATGACAATGGCCCTGACGTTGCCATCATTTCCAAAAGCCTCGAGGAAGTCAGTTACCGTCAGATCGCTCTCATTGCCGGTGTGAATAAACTGGCCGACCCCCAAACCTTTGGCCCGTCCGGAGGAAAGGATATCATAGAAAGCATAGCCGCCTTGGCAGACAGCCGAAATGGGCGTGGATAACAGGCCATCCGCCGGAATTGAGGATGCATTGAAACCGGCCGCCAGATTGAAAGTGCCGCTGACATTCGGACCGATGACTCGGATACCATGGGACCGCGCGAGAGCGGCCAAAGATGCCTGTTGTTGTCTGCCCTGGTCGGAGGTTTCTGAAAATCCGGCTGTTATGATGGTGATTCCCTTTACACCTTTCCGGCCGCAGGCTTCAATGGTCTCTTCTACGAACTTATCTGGAATGGCACATACGGCCAGATCGACAGGACCCTTTATCTCTGCCATGGATTTGAAAGCAGGGATACCAAATACCGTACCTGCCCTTGAATTTACCGGATAGATGTGCCCGGGGAACTTTGCCGAAACGAGTCCCCTCATAATAAAGGACCCCCACGATCCCGGCCTTTCCGAAGCACCGATTACCGCCACCGATGTGGGATTTAGAAAAACTTCCAAATCGTTTATATCTTTTTTCTTTTTCATCGTAGAAACAGAAAGGATAGAATCAGCGAACGCTGTCTTGGAAAATTTAAATCGATAAGATACCTTCCTTCGATATTCTTTTTATTAGACAGACAAATACATCAATAAAATGGTTCAACTTTATTTCTGTTTACCATCAGCTGACAATACCACCAACGCATCCACCGCCACCGGTTTGCCACCGGAGATGATCACCGGGTTGATGTCAACTTCTTCGACGGCATCATTTTCGATTCCGAGGCTTCCGATGGCGATCAGTATATCCGCCAGTATATCTTTATCCACCGGTTCCATGCCTCGGACGGCCTCCAGGATTTTATGGGCTCTGATTTCTTCCATCATTTCCAGGGCGTCCCGTTTCTCTATCGGCGCGACGCGAAAAGAGGTGTCTTCCAATATCTCGGTGAATATGCCGCCCAGGCCGAACATCACGCAGGGACCGAATTGGGGATCGCGGGTCAGCCCCACCACCAATTCGCGCTGCCCTTTGATCATTTGCTGAACCAGGACTGCCTTCTGAGATTCGTCCATTGCGGAGGTGATTTCCTCAAATGCCTTCCGTACTTCGTCCTCGTTTCTAAGGTCCACCCGGATCAGGCCTTTTTCTGTTTTATGGGCGATTTCCGCTGCACATCCTTTCATGACCAATGGGAAGCCGATTTTTTGGCAAGCTTCAGATAGGTCTTTCGGATTATCGACCAATGTTTCCTCTGTGACCGGAATACCGTAGTGCGCCAATACTTTTTTCGACTCATATTCAGAAAGAGCGGTTCGTCCGTCTTCAAGCGCCAGATCAATTAGATTCATTATTCTCCTCCGCTGAGTGGTGATTGTTTTTGACACAGATATTTTTGGTCAAGATGCCTCCCGCAGTTCTTTTTTTCGCCAGCTAATCTTTTATTATCCAACGGGCTGCAACTCCTAGCGCCGCTTTATGCGGCCAGATATCCTCAACGACTCGATTCCTATTATCTTCACGGAGGATATCTTTACTGGAGACCCTGGCGAATCCCGCCTTTTAGATTGAGTCTATATCGGACGGAAAGCTACAATAATTATTTCCTAAGGTCAAATTGTTCCTGTCCAACAAGGATATTGAACTCTGGCGGGGTAATTCAACGTAAGGTCGCGGTGTTTTCCAAATTGCGTCAGATCCTCGTGTGAATCATGAAATGACGACTGACGAAGGACGATTGACGAACGGTGGATGTCGCTCGCCGAGTCGCAGGAGCTGCAACCCTTCGAGCCGAAGGCTTTGCTCAGTCTTTTATTTAAAAGACAACAGACATTCATTTAAGGTTCAATTTTCATCTGTTGTTTTTTCGATCAGACAGGACACTTGCGCCCGGCGAGCGCCGCTCATATTCGGTCAAGCACGAAGTATTCAGCCAATAACCATCTGGCGTTTGGGCGTGTCTTAATGGGAGCAAAATATAAAAAAGGGGTGCCGGTTTCGGACCGCCACCCCTTTTTTTCAGGCTGATCTGCAATGTCTCTGCTTGATTGGGCTACTGGTTTTTCTTGATGCTGTATGACCCATCTTTGCCGTATTCCACTTCGGCTTCCAGGTAATACACTTTTTTGAGCTCTGGTTTTATATCCTGAAGCATATAGAAAGATTCGCCACTTCTGGCTCCCGTCGAACAGACAAACACAATCGGCTTGTCTGACGGCAGAGATTCCACCCGATCCTCAAGTTCACCGACCGGAATATTGACCGCAGTCTGGAAATGGCCGGCATCAAATTCATCCGGGTCCCTCACGTCGACCAGGTAAATACTCTGTGGGTTTTCTTTCAGGATTTTAGTGAAGGTGTCCTGATCAATCGAACCTTCCTCTGTCCCGGCCTTGACGGCAACTGCCGCAGGCGCGGCCCCAAAGGCCTTTTTCCAAGCTGGATAACCGGAATCAAAGACCTTTACATTGGTATAGCCGAGTTGACCCGCCTTCCTGGCGGATTGATGGCTCAGCTTTCAGGTATAGCCGCCGCAGTAAAAAATCAGCAGCATGTTCTTGTCGGCTGGCAATTTGCCCTGCAGGGCTTCGAATTCACTGTCAGGAATACTGATGGCCGAAGGGATATGGCCCTTGTCATACTTGGCCTTTTTGGGCCGGGCGTCCACAAGAACGGCCTTGTTGGTCATCAGCTGGCTGGATACATAGTCAACAGATACCGCGGCATAACTGCCCTTGGCTTTCATGTAACCGGGAAAACCGTCGGTATAAACTTTGACATTGGTATAACCAAGTTTTTCCGCCTTCCTGGCGGATTTGTGGCTCAGCTTTCAGGTGGGCCCGCCGCAATAGAAAATCAGCAGGGTATTTTTATCTTGGGGCAGTTTGTCCGTCATTTTATCAAACTGGCTGTCGGGGATGCTGACGGCGGTTGGGATGTGCCCGTTGACATATTTCGGTTTATAAGGTCGAGAATCTACGATCAGCACGCCCTCCGGCTTTGGCATTTTGGCATATTGCTGCACGAAGGCGGTGTCGACAATATCGTGATAGAGCCAGTCGGCTTTTACCGGTTGGGCGGCTTTCTGGGTTGCGGTACATCCAAAAGCCGTCACCAGAACAAGGCACAGCAGAATGGATAATACCCAAGGTTTTCTTACGGGCATAATAATTTTCTCCTTTATCAAATTATGGGTTGAGGCACATGTGAATCATGACCTATATTAATTCTCCGAAACTTTGCTGCACTATTTGCATTTTGCCGGCGAGGGTGAATCAAACGCGTGATCATGCATGTACGTATATATGTCGCTGACATCTTTTTCCGATAGATTGCCCCATTCATCTTCGCATTTGAATTGTCCAAAGTCTTTTGATTCAAAAATTGACGTCCACTCTGCTTGGGTTTTGTCCGCCGGGCTCAAGGGCGGTGTTTTGGATTCAATCGCACCCCGTTCATAACAAGCTTTGTAAACTTTGCGGTAGGTATATTTCCCTTTACGTTTGTTGCCTTTGTCCAGTGCAAACGCCGCGCTTACTGTGCCGAAAACAAAAAATGCTGCCATTAACGTCATCAATACTTTTTTAAACATGGTTCCTCCTCTACTTTAATTAAATTAGTTTAAAATACTGATATATAAACAATAAATAATATATATTTTGGTAGATCGTCAAAAGTGTTTGATAACTTCATTGTTTTTAGTCGCCAACCACCCACTCAGCTGTCCCAAGTCCGGCTACAAATTTGAACAGCTACTGGATCACTTCTTTAGGTCGCAAATATGAGCAATAACTGTACCAATATTCTGGTTTTCATTTTGTAATTATAAACAGGCTAGGCTGATACCATCCGGTTGGATTGAAATAAGTTTATTTTAACATAAATTATAGATAGTTATGAACCTATGATCCTATTGCCGGATATTTATATCTTAAAAAAATATCGGGAGATACTTCAAGTATTGTTATCCATTTCACTTGAAATCGTTAACAGTTAATGTTAAGTTAACATCGATTAAGTTAACAGTTAACACAAATAATTAATATATTGGGAGTGGACGCAGATGGAAATAGCCAAATACTGGAAAACCATTGTTGACACCTTACAGGATGGGCTTATGGTTCTTGATCCGGTTGGGAATATACTGGCTGTGAATCCGGCGGCTGAGCGGCTGACCGGTTACTCTGCCGATGAGCTGATCGGAAATAATTGCCGAACCCTGAATTGCACCGGATGTGATATTTATGGCCGGGGTGAAGGCAAGCAATGGTGTAGTCTCTTTGTCAGTGGAGAGGTCCGGGGCAAAAAATGCTTGATATCCGACAAGAATCGAAGAGCAGTACATGTCCTCAAGAACGCCTCTGTTTTGAAAGATTCCGACGGCCGTCTGCTTGGCGCGGTAGAAACTTTCACGGATATATCTGAAATTGTGCGTCAGAAACAGGAAATTGATTCTCTACGAAAAAGTTGTCAATTGGAGGAAGGACATCACGGGCTTTTGGGTGAGTCACAACCGATGCAGGATCTTTATGAACTCATTCAAAATGTTGCTCAGACAGATGCACCGGTTTTAATTCAGGGACAAAGTGGCACTGGCAAAGAACTGGTCGCCAGGGCCATTCACGAGGAGAGTCCCCGCCGCAACAAGTCGTTTATTAAAGTCAATTGTGCCGCTCTAAATGAAAATTTGCTTGAGAGTGAGCTGTTCGGGCATGAAAAAGGTGCCTACACCGGAGCCGATCGCACGCGCATCGGACGTTTTGAAGCCGCTCACCAGGGTACAATTTTTCTAGATGAAATTGGTGACATCCCCCTTTCGACCCAGGTCAAGCTGTTGCGGGTACTTGAAGAAAAAGAGATCGAACGGGTCGGAGATCACAAGACGATTGCAGTTGATGTCAGAATTATCTCAGCAACCAATAAAGACCTCGAGACACTCATCGAGGAGGGATTATTCCGGGAAGACCTTTATTTCAGAATCAATGTCTTTCCGCTGTCATGCCCTTCACTGGTAATGCGGATCGAGGATATCCCAGTAATCGTTCAAAATTTCCTTAAGATGATTCCCAGTAAAGGGGGTAAGGAAATATCGGGCCTGACCCCTGAGGCCATGGAGGCACTATTAACTTACTCCTGGCCTGGAAATGTTCGTGAACTTCGCAATACCATCGAGTATGCTTCGGTTCTCTGTACGGGCGGCTGGATCGAGAAAACGCATCTGCCACCCAAAATCATTCAGAATAACACGACGCCGGCCTCCAATCCGATTTCAAATACAATTTCCTGGCAGGAGGAACGTGAACGGCTGCTAATGGCCCTGCGTCGGTTCCGGGGCAACCAGTCGGAAACCGCGCGGGCACTCGGTGTCAGTCGAGTTACCATCTGGAAGCGCATAAAAAAATATAATATCGATTTGACTACTGATTTAGGTAGGAAACGGGATTGATATATTCAGCAATTTAGGCTAAAAGACGATTTTGTTGTTCCTGTAAAGAAATTACGTGATTTCCGAAAGACTTAACTCCTAACAGATCATCGGGGGTGAACAGCCAAGGGAGATTTTTAGACCACATGAAGGACAAAACGGTGGCCGTAATTGGCAGCGGGGTAGCCGGCCTTTCAGCTGCTTTGGAGTTGGCCAAATTTGGTTTATCCGTCGATGTCATCGAAAAATCTGATTTTGCCGGCGGCCATGCTGTTCGCTTTACCTGCAAGGCCACCGAAGAATGTGTCAAATGTGGTGCCTGTGTGGTGGAAGAAAAATTGAACCAGGCATTGCAAAATTCCAGAATCAGAATTTTAACCGGCAGCCTGATTGATAATATCGCTAAAAAAGAACGCTATGCCATCAGTCTAGATCAAAAACCCGCCTATATTGATGCCCAAAAATGCAGCGAATGCGGCCTTTGTTCACAACACTGTCCACAAGAAGATGCCATTGTCCGGGGAATGTCCAGCATGCATTCCCCCTTCTATGCCATAAATGATAAAGAATGCCTGTATGTAGCCGATCAAATCTGTCGTCGATGCCAGGAAGTTTGCCCCGAAGATGCCATTGCGCTCGATGCTCCTGCCAAGCATTTAACCTGTAAAGCGGATGCGGTCGTTCTGGCCACTGGATTTTCCCTGTTTGATCCTCGCAAAAAACCCTACGGATACGGCCTATTTAAAAATGTTGTAACCAACTTGGAACTGGAAGATTTGATGCGCAGGGAAGGGCAATTGCTCAGGCCATCGGACGGTCAACCTGCCCGTAAGATTGCGTTTATCCAATGTGTGGGCAGCCGGGATGCCAGACTAGATCATTTATGGTGCTCCAAGATTTGTTGTGGATCCGCTCTGAGAATGGCAGGATTGATCAATAGCAGACAACCGGAATCCGAAATTTGCTTTTTCTATATCGACACCCAGACCTTTGGTAAAGATTTTGGGCCCTTTTATCAGCGAATTCGAGAAAAAGTACGTTTGAAAAGGGCTATTCCCGGGGATATCTTCGAGACATCGGAAGGACAGTTGCGTGTTTTTTATGTGACCCAGAACTCCCATGAACCCATGGAAGAAGTTTTTGACTGTGGTGTCCTCTCCGCCGGGTTGCAGCCCCGCAAAGATAATTTTGGCTTATTCCGCCAGCTAAATTTAAAAAGGCAAGACAGCAATTTCATCGATTCTGCTGAAATTAATCGCGTTTCGTCTACCAATGGGGTCTTCATTGCTGGTGCGGTCGGCGGGCCGATGAGTATTGCTGAAAGCATTGCCAGTGCCGGTGAAACTGCCCATAAAATATTAAACTATCTGGATGTTTGAAAAGTGGAGCTATTGTCTGGAAAAACATTGTTAATCGGAAGCGGTGCATGTGCCCGGCGCATTGCCGAAAACATATTGACCGGGGAGAGCGATTTGATTGTCGCCTCGTCAGGCAATGGCTTTGGCTTATCGACAACTTCAGCAACCCTCGACTGGGTCGCGGAACGGGTTGAACTCTATGCCCATACAAAAGTACAATCTTGCCAGGGTGCGGCTGGGGATTTTAAAGTAGTCCTTGAAAGTGACGGCCAAAAAAGAATCGCTGCGGTCGACAAAATCATCCTGGCCGAAGATGAACAGCGCATACCCTGTTACCCAGCTTATGGCTTGACGCCAACGGATAGGATTTTGGCACTTTCTCAGCTTGAGAACCGGCTGGATGACAAAACCGCAAAAGACCCCCTGACCGACGCAATCCAAACTGTCGCCTTTCTCGTTGGGATAGGTACAGAAAGCAATGCTTATACGTTTGAAAGGGTCATGCAATCCTGTCTGCGGTTGCAGGCCTTACAGAAGCATAGGGTCTATGTTTTGACCGAAAACCTGAAGGTGGCTGCCAACGGTCTCGAAAAATTGTTCCGGAGGACCAGGGAGGCCGGGGTGATTTATATCAAATTTACTCAAACCCAACCGGACATTATCCAGCTTGCTGATGGCAGCGTCAGCATCGAATTCATCGATGAAGTGACCGGCAATCGATTAAAACTGCCGTCGGATTTGACAATCGTCGACGAGAAAACGCTCCCATCTGAATATGCAGCAGATCTGGCCCGCATTTTTGAACTCGAAGTGGATCTGCATGGATTCGTTCAGGGTGACAATGTTCACCGGCTGCCGGTTCATACAAATCGTAAGGGGATACTGGTGGCCGGACCGAGCAGAAGTGCACAAACACTTTCAGAGCAGTTGACGGACGCTGACAATGCGGCCCTTTTCGTCCGCGATATCGAAGTGGGGGCCGCCGATCAGACCACACTTCTGGCACAAATCAACGACGGAAAGTGTGTACGCTGTCTGACCTGCTATCGTCTCTGTCCTTACCGGGCAATCCAGGTTGGCAAGCGGGTGTCGGTTGCGCCGGCAGCCTGTGAAGGATGTGGCATCTGTTTGGCAGAGTGTCCTCGGGGTGCGATAGACTTTGAGGATGAGAAATCGGAAAATGGATTCGCGGCGCCCAGTGGGGTCGTGCATCAGGCCGAACAGCCTTTTGTTCCGTCTATCACGGCCTTTTGTTGCAGCCGTTCGGCGGCCCGCGCCGCCGAGCTGTCAGCGTGTATGGGAAAAAGCCTACCGCGCGGGTTACAAATTGTCAAAGTGCCATGCGGTGGGCGCATCTCTCTAAATCAAATTTTAGCACCTTTTAGAAACAATACAGATGGTGTCATGATTTTAACCTGCCATGAGGGCAATTGTCATTCCGATCGAGGAACCGGGTATGCCCAGCAGAGAGTGGATCGAATCTCGGAGTTTTTTGGACCCATCGGAGTGCAAAACAGCCGCCTGGTCAAGAAAACCCTGGCGTCCAATATGGGCGTCGAATTTGCCGGAACCCTGGTTGAGTTTGAAAAACAGCTTCTGGAGATGGGACCGCTCAGTTTGAAGTCTGGTTAAAAATAAGGGAGGCGAGCATATGCCTGAATCAAATAAAGTTATTGATCTAACCCGGATTGATCATGAAAAATTTAATGATTGGCCGTACTCTCAGAATTATTGCATCACCTGCGGTTTGTGTGCCAGCTCGTGTCCGGCGTCGGGAATCGATGGATTTGACCCGCGCAAACTGATCCGCATGATATCTTTGGGGCTTGAAGATGCAATATTGGAATCTCGATGGCCCTGGATCTGCACCATGTGTGGCAAATGTGAAAATGTTTGCCCGATGGAAATCGAAATTGCGGAAGCTGTACGCAACATCCGTGCTTTGCGCGAGCGTGATAAGGTTCCAGGGATTCTGCATAAGGGACTTGTCGCTGCACTGGAAACCGGCAACAACCTGCGATTGCCCAAAGATGACTATATTTTCATTTTAGAAGATGTTGCCGAGGAAATCGCGGAAGAGCCCGGTTTCGAGGGATTCCAGGTCGCTGTTGACAAACGCGGCGCCAACATCCTGACCACCATTCACAACAAGCTGGTCAACACTCATACAGAAGATCTCAAACACTGGTGGAAAATATTCCATGCAGCCGGTGAAGACTGGACCGTGGCCTCTGAAAACTGGGAAGGAACAAGCTGGGGATATTTCACCGGTGATGACAAGGCCATGAAAGTCATGGCCGGACGCATCTACGAGCAAATGCAGCAGCTGGAGGTTAAAAATCTCCTGTGGCCTGAATGAGGACATGCTTATCTATCAACCCGGTCGGGTTTCGAAACGCATTTTCCCCAAGTATTTGAAAAATTTGGTTTCATAACCGTTTTTGATTTATTAATGCAATACATCAAAGAAGGCCGTATTAAACTGGACCGTACCAGATTTCAGGGTCCGGCCACCTATCACGACCCCTGCAATTACGGTCGTAAATCCCAGCGACGCTTCGGTCATGGTTTTTTCAAAGAACCACGCTGGATTTTGGATCAGTGTATGGAAAACTGGGTGGATCTCTATCCGACTCAATTGGATCAGATCTGTTGCGGTGGCGGCGGTGGCGCTCTGGTAACCGGCTACGATGAAGAACGCATTTTTTATTCCAGAAGAAAGATGGATCAGATCAAAGCTAGCGGTGCAAAGATGCTTGTAGTCCCCTGCCATAGCTGTCACGGGCAGTTCAACAATATTAAAAAAGAATACGAAATGGCGGACCTCGAGGTCAAATATTTGTGGGAACTGGTGGCGGATTGCCTGGTGCTGTAAAATTTTTCAGGACCCTTGGCGATTCACCAGCAGGGCTTTGCTGAGATTTAAGCCCATTGGCCAATTAGCGTGAACATCAGATACGTCCCTGGAAGAGGCGATACACGTGAAAATGAAAGGGGCAATCTTTTGACTACCCCTTATACTTATAGAGAAACACGATCCCATTTTGTTTACGATCAACTGGGGTTAAACCAAACCTTGATCTAACATGGCATAGACCACCCGGACGAACCCGGCAATATTGGCGCCTACCAGATAGTTGCCGGGTTTGCCGTATTCCTCGGCCACAACCAGACAGTTTTGATGAATGTTTTTGACGATCGTTCTCAGACGCTGATCGACTTCTTCTGCCGACCAGTTTAGAAGCATCCGGTTCTGGGCCATCTCCAAGCCGGATACGGCCACTCCGCCTGCATTGGCAGCCTTTCCTGGTGCGTACATCAGTTTTTTGTCCTGAAAGATCCTGACGGCTTCCAGAGATGCCGGCATGTCGGCGCCCTCACAGACCATTTTGATGTTGTTGTTTATTAAATTGTAGGCATCCTTTTCCCTGATTTCATTTTCAACCGCACAGGGGAAAGCGCAGTCGGCCCGATGGGTCCACAGCGGATTGTAATCCAGGGAGGTGTCAGCTTCGGTGTAAATAGTTTCGGAATATTTATCGACATACTCCTGGATTCTGCCGCGCTTGAGGTTTTTCAAGCGCTTGACAAAAGCCAATTTTTGGCTGTCGATGCCTTCCGGATCATAAATGTAACCGGATGAATCTGAAAGCGTCAGGACCCTTCCGCCCAATTCAATGATTTTTTCGGCGACATGCTGGGCAACATTCCCAGAACCGGATACCAGGCAAGTTTTGCCCTCGAGGGTATCTTGGCGGGCCGACAGCATCTCGGCCGCGAAATAGACCACACCGTATCCGGTCGCCTCGGCGCGAAGATGACTCCCGCCCCATTGTAAGCCTTTGCCGGTCAATGTCCCGGTAAATTCATTGCGCTGTTTTTTGTACATGCCAAATAGATACCCGATCTCCCTGGCACCCACACCGAGACCGCTCCCGGGAATGTCTGTGTCCTGGCCGATATGGTGGCTCAGTTCAGTCATAAAACTTTGGCAGAATCGCATGACTTCGTTTTCTGATTTCCCCTTGGGCTCAAAATCCGATCCACCCTGGGCGCCGCCCATGGGAAGGGTGGTCAACGCGTTTTTAAAGACCTGCTCGAAGGCCAAGAATTTAAGGATGCTGTGATTCACCGAGGGATGGAACCTGAGCCCGCCTTTGTAAGGCCCGATGGCACTGTTCATTTCTACCCGGTAAGCTCGATTCACCCGCACCCAGCCTTCATCATCCATCCAGGGAACCCGGAACATAATCAAGCGCTCGGGTTCCAGGATTCTTTCCATAATGCCCAGCTTGCGAAATTCGGGATGCCGTTCTAAAACCGGCTCAACCGTCTCGACAAACTCCCGGACAGCCTGGTGAAATTCTTTTTCTCCCGGATCTTTATTCAGAATTTGCTTTATGATCTTATCCGACATGTCAAACCTCCTTCAATTACGCTAGATATTTACCAGGCGACGCACTATGCATCGATTATTTCCAGGGCTTCCTCTCTGAAGGCATCCATCACATACTTGATACCGGTGATTTTGGCACATTCCTCCGTCAGGGCGAAGAGGTCGTTGCGGCTGATATATTCTACTTTCCAGTTGCGCGATCCGGCCATCAGCTGCTGGAGACCGACTTTGATTTTGTCGGCTACGTTATAGAGTCCGATCGCACCCAGTGGCAAATTGCTGACTTCGGATCCATACTTTTCCTTCAAGACTTCATAATTCATGAAGATCTCCTCTTTGGTAAAGCCGAATTTTGATACGGTGGTCGGCAAGCCCCCGTCTTCATCGCGTAGCCACCGTTCGGCATTTTTGCCAACCATGCCCGGGATCATCAGCGCCCGACCCATACAAACAGCCTTGCAGTAAGGGGCCCCCAGGGCCAGTGCTTTAAAAACATGGTCCTCTGCTGAAAAGCCGCCGGCAAAAGCCAGATCCGGCACGCGTTTGCCTTTTTGGGCTAAGCGATCACTCAAGTCAACGGCCATTGAATGCAGGTAAATAGACGGTATTCCCCATTCGGCCATCATCCGCCAGGGGCTCATGCCCGTGCCCCCCGGTGCTCCGTCAATGGTGAGCAGATCAAGATCGGCGTCGGAGGACCAGCGAATGGCCATTGCCAGTTCTCTCATAGGATAAGCGCCCGTCTTCAGAGTTATGCGTTTGGCGCCGAGTTTGCGCAGCCGCTCCACTTCATTCATAAATCCTTCCTGATCCACGAATCCGAGCCGCGAGTGACGTTCGAACTGTTTCAAAGGGCCGGCTTTAAATGCGGCCTGGTGGGCAGGATTTTCCGGGTCCGGGGTGACGATGTAACCGCGTTTTTTCAATTGAACGGCCCTGTCCAGGGAATTGACTTTGATTTCTCCGCCGATACACTTGGCGCCCTGGCCCCATTTTAGCTCAATGGTCTCCACACCGAGTTTTTCGATCACATACTCGGCCACCCCGTTGCGGGTGTCTTCAACGTTCAATTGAACCAGGATATCACCAAAACCCTCGTGAAAGCGGCGATATTCTTCGACCCGGCGATCCATCTCTGGTGATTTCTTAACCTTGCCGTTACTATCGAACTCCAACTCTGGATCGATGCCACATACATTTTCGCCACATACCAGACTGATGCCGCTGATGGCCGCGCCAATGGCAAAATGACTCCAATTTTTACGTGCAATTTCTGTGCTGCCAAGAGCACCGGTGAATATCGGTACTTTCATCTTGACTTTATCGGCAACACCATATGAAGTCTCGGTATCGACATTGGGAAAGGTGGCTTTATCAGGGTCGGCTTCAACCCCCTTGGCCCCCAGGGCATATCCCATAATGTTAAGATGGGAATAATCCACCGGGTAATCCTTGTCGGCACCGGCAGTGACACTGCCGAAAGGTTGCGGGTAAAGCAGCTCCCTGCCACGAAAGGTTGCTTTGAACATGTCACAGTTGCCTTTACAGCCATCGATACATCGGCTGCAAATACCGGATTGAGGCGCAATATCGCGCGAGCGGTTCCTGGTCTGAAGGGCGTCGTTTGCATTGGGTCGATGTAAGTTCATAGATTCTCCTTAGATTAAATATGGATAGAATTAATTTCACCTCCATTTGAATTTCGTCATCCAACAAAGTATGCACCGGAGTTGAAATAGAAATTCAGTCAAAATAGTCTAGTTTTCATCTCAAAATCAACAAATTTGTAATATTTTATTTGGCTGTAGAAATCCTGGTCCCCTGGGTCAGGCTGGATACATCTGTCTATACCATAGGACATTATTCGACAGCTGTTGTGTTGGTTTTGCCCGTCGACCTCAATATTGGGGTAAGCAAGAATCGTGAATATGTGTTGTCAAACATCCGGTGCGTTGATAATATCTCGTTCGCTTCACTCGGATTTGTTGCTATTTAGTCATCCGGTTTGTACAAATAAGCTGAAATAAAAATAAGTGAGCAGTCGGGGAGTTTTCGGCGATCGAGTCCGTCATTCCTGCGCGAGCAAGGCACGAAGTGAAGTTTTAGCTCTATCCAGAAAATTCGGTACAGGTTATCCTGGATGACCGCCTTCGCGGGCATGACGAATAAAACACCCCGAACCCTGAAATAAGTAAGAACCTAAAATCGGCGGGAATGAGCTATTTAATAAAGGCAGGTGATTATGACTGAAGAGAATTTAAAAGGACTGTGGAAAGAGGGTATCCAATTGATGGGCGAGGGCTATACCTGAGCGGAAGCGCTCTTGCAGGTTCTGCGGGGGGTAAAAAACTGGGGTGCTATCCCTTATCAATGGGCCACCGTCGGCTATAGCGGCGCGATCGCCTCGGGAAAGACCATATGCGGTATTCTTTTCGGCGGAGCTATATACCTCGGTTTTCTAAGCGGCGTTGATGCATCGGCGGCACCCGGGGTTAAAGATAAACATCGTAAACAAGCCATTGCTGGCGTGCAGGATCTTTTTAAGGGATTCATCAACAAATTCGGCGATACGGACTGCAAAGCGCTGACAGGTTGCGATTGGAGCAAAAAAAATGATGTAAACCGGTACCGTAAAGAAAAAATTTATCAGAATACATGCTACCCTCAATTCGAATATGTTCTGGCAGCGTTGCTGAATAAAAATAAGGAATGGACACCATGACAAATTTGGCTGAACTTGCCTATTTGGATGCCACGTCCGGACCGGCTTTGTGGGATCCTTACTGGGCTCCGCCGCCGCCTAGACCATTTATTGAAGAAGTCGGCGCGGATCCGGGAAAACTTAAAATTGCCTTTACCAGCGAGGCCCGCCAGGGCCTTTAGGTGAATCCGGATTGTGTTCGAGCGGTTCACGACACTGCGGCACTGTACCAAAAGTTAGGTCACACTGTGGAAGAATGTGCGCTGGAGCCTAACGACCAGGAATTGGCCAAATCATTTCTCTTTCGTTTGGCGACCCAGTTGGAAGCGGCGCGTCCCTGGGCGGCCAGTCGTCCACCGGTTGCTGCCTGAATGGCAGCCTTTTCAAACATATCCCTTTGATTCTAACTCAGTTGGTGTCCGCAGCGAAGATTAAAGCACTTTCAGACCGGGGACGATGGCGCTGGGTTGGTATTCAGTAAAATTGTTCCGTTTGCTTATTCGTAGCCGGTCATCGTTAATGGCAGTCTGTTGCTGGCAGCAGCCGCCCCAATTCATTAAATTCTAGTTCTACCGGGATCGGATCAACAGCAATATTTTCCTGTGTCCGGAGTTCCGGCAGGACGGCTTCAGTGGCCCAGAAGGTCTCCAATTCACCGGTATTGATAATGCGTGCCATCCGAACACTGGCCAGATCCGGTGTCCGGTTGAGGGCGGTTTCGAGTGCTAGACGGTCATTTTCAATGGGTATCGGCATGCGGGCAGAGCGCAAAACGCCGGAGGTAAATGCATTCAGGTAGGTGGCCTCCCAATCGATGTGGTCGACCACCCGGCGGGTAGTTAAGTCGGCCATCCCGATGCCCGTGGCATTTCCGTGGGAATGGGGTGTCAGGTCCAACACGACCAGGATACGATAGTCCGGTTTTCTCTCACCGCCCTCTCGGCGCCAAAAGCCAATGACGTTGGGATCCATACCGGCGCCACTGACATTTTTGCCCATTTCATCGACCAACAGCACATCCAAATCGTCTACCGGAATCCTCGGCAGGAGTTTCCAGGCCGTTTCCAGGAATCGGCGGTCTACCTCCACAAATTCTTCCGGTCTCGCCAGTTTGAGCGAATGGGTACCACCCAAGGCGTTTTCGGTTACGGCCAGGCCACAAAGAACGGAGGTTTTTTCCATAATTCTCCGGGCGGCCGGCACGATGGTTCTGGACAAATCGTACTTGTGCATATTGGCCGCACCTTTCTGGCGGCCGCACCCGACGGCCAGAATTTTGCAAAGTCCGGATTCCACCTCCGCACGAAAGGCCGTGTGGGGTTTGATTCGATTGATCGCCACGACATGATCGGCATCCATTGCATCTTTTGCAAAAAAGACTTCAGCCCCGGAATCCACTCGACCCAATGATACGACATCAGTGCTGGATACCACCGGGACGCCGACGCTGTTTTCGGTGATTCCTAATTCTGCCAACACCTGCCGTTGACCTTCAGCCGTCCCCCCGCCGTGGGATCCCATGGCCGGTATGATAAAGGGTTTCAGTTGTAGCGATTTGAGGCAGGCCACGGTCGCAGTCACCAGATCTTTAAGCTCGTGAGTGCCGCGGGACCCGACCGCTACGGCGACCGTCTGCCCCGGTGCTATTCTGCCTGCTGGGTTAAACTGGGCAAACGTCTCCTTTACAGATGCTGCAACATCCGGAAGTGATGTAACATCAAATTTCTGCCTAACACGATATAGAGTGGGAAATTGCATTTATTTTTGCCTTTATATTAGAGTTTGTTAAATGTCAGCATGCGGTCAAATCGATCACGGTCATTTGGGAAACTTTTGCATGCTCGTGAAATGAATCTTGATGGCTTATAAACGCCTTTAGCACAGGGGTGGTCGTGTTTCAATAGGACATTTAAGCAGCAAATATAATTTCGACTATCCGTAGAAGGGTTTCTCTCAACTCCACCATGACTAACTGGATTGAGCCTGCAAGTATCTAAAGATTTATTAAAAGCAGCAAAGTGTCGTCCAAAACATTCCTTTTGGGGTGCAGTCGGGTAAAGTATGTGATCTAATCAGATTTCACCGTGGCACCTTTGCCGGAAACTTGAAGGTTAATATGAAATCTAAGGGCACTACCCTTTCGGAATGTTTTTATTTGACATATCAATTTGTTAGCATTAATTTTAATTATCTGACAAGTCCCATTACGCCAAGGGCGATAAACGGTTTTGGAGAATATACTATGTCCAAGAAGATATCTAATTTAACCCGTAGGAATTTTTTGAAGGTAACCGGATTAACCGGTGTGGGAGCAATTGCTACACAATTTGATCAATTGGCCAGGGCCTCGGAAGAATTTCAGACTATGCCAACCAGAGTTTTTGGAAATAGTGGGATAAAGGTACCTATTCTTTCCTTTGGCGGCAGTTTGAATACGTCGATGAGTCCGCTGCTGTTGAAGCAAGCGGCCAGGTGGGGAGTCACCTATTGGGATACCGCGAATTCCTACATGGGTGGAAACAGTGAAAGAGGCATTGGCAAATACTTCACCAAATTTCCTGAAGACCGAAAAAAAATCTTTCTAGTCACCAAGTCCCACGCTTGGACGCGAAGAGGAATGACTAGAGATCTTAACAATTCCCTGGCAAGGATGAAAACAGACTATATCGACCTTTTTTTCGTCCATAGCGTGAGCGATATCAGTGAACTAGATGAAGACACCCGGGTATGGGCTGAAAAACGGAAATCAGAGGGAAAAATTCGCCTCTTCGGCTTTAGCACCCACAGCAACATGACGTCCTGTTTATTGGGTGCGTCTAAGCTCGGTTGGATCGACGGCATTATGATGACCTACAATTACCGCCTGATGCATACCGATACCATGAAACGCGCAGTAGATGCCTGCATTAAGGCGGGTATTGGCTTAACCGCCATGAAGACCCAGGGCGGCGGTCAGGTGAAAACAAATACAGAAACTGAGTTCGAACTGGCCGGACGGTTCATTAAAAAAGGCTATACCGACGCCCAAGCAAAGCTCAAGGCAGTTTGGGAAAATCCGGACATTGCCAGCATCTGCTCCGAAATGCCGAATATGACAATTCTAAAAGCCAATGTGGCTGCTGCCATGAACAAAACAAAGCTTTCTACCAGAGACTTGAATCTGCTGAACCAGTACGCCAAAGAAACCCATTCGGACTATTGTGCCGGGTGCACCGAAATCTGTGAATCGGCGGTCAACGGCCAGGTGCCCATCGGTGATGTCATGCGATGTCTGATGTACTATCGCAGTTATGGTGATCGCAGTCTTGCCATGGCATTGTTCAATGATATCCCTGAAAAGGTCCGGGCAACAATAGCCAGCCTCGATTATTCGCTGGCGGAGAAGCGCTGCCCCCAGAAAATGGAAATTGGTAAACTGATGCGGGACGCTTTTAAGGAATTGTCACAAAAAAGATGAAATAATAAAATCAATTAAAGTTCAGATCGCCTCGGAAATACGGCAGGAATTGCCGAGACGTTGACAGAAGTATAAATTTCAAATGATTCAGGTGAACTGTCACATAGCCGATAATGGCTTAATGAGATGATAAAGCGGATTGTAAAAAGTACCATACTACAACATTTTGGGATCTGTCAAAAATGAAAACATTACAGAGGTAGAAACAGTTCCCGGAAGCCCCGTTCAAAAATTTTGATATCCCCAATCTTAGTTCTTTGGGCAAAAAGAGAGAAAGCTACTTGAAATTTTGGAATGCTACACCGAATAAAATCCCATGATATGCGAAACTTACGTTTATGAATTCTCTAATTCTTGAATAATTGAGAAATGGCAAAGAATATCAATCCAAAGACACCTCACGAAATCACTACATAGTAGTACTTTTTTCTTTTCTCTTGACATATAAATCTCCAGAGGCTAACAAAATCCAATAATTAAACCTCATGCGCACCATCTCCAGCTGAACCTGATCTGTATCTGACATTATCGATTCCGCTTCTGCTATCTTGGTCAATTGAACGTTTCAAAGATCCTTTTTGCAAAAGATTCTGGTTTCCACTTAATATTAGATTAAAAGATGGTGAAATTATGATGGAGTGCCCCCTCAAATTGTGCCTGCCGTGCTCCCAACAAGTTTATTCTTGTTGGGAACAAAATTCGCTTTAAAATATATTTTTTTAATTTACGTCGATCTTGCTCATTCCACCCTGTAACACAGCCTCGCCATAAATGTGCTGTGCCTGTATCGATGATGAGAGGAGGAAAAAATGAAAAATGCAAAACTAAAATCTGCTCTACGGTCTATATCAGTGCTTGTAACATTATTAGTCGCAGCAGGAACGCTGTATGCTTATGATTCTGTTGTCACCGGTAACAATAATCCAGAATTGGATGTCAAGGCTATTCAGGACGCCGTGGACAAGGGTGGAACTGTTCTTTTGAAAGGAACGTTTAATTTTGG
>JAAUYD010033235.1_pt1 | contig 56683 bp, 61 predicted proteins | sample 7278101 | NCBI WGS metagenome assembly JAAUYD01 (sample SAMN14350128, study PRJNA611818) | marine sediment metagenome | isolation source: surface marine sediment (0.6m) | place: French Polynesia: Moorea | collected 2018-08
CAGCTCGATCAGGCCAAGCCGGCCGGTGACCGAGTCCGGCGAGTACAGCTTGTCGATGCAGACCTCGGCGCGGTGCGTGTTGCCGGTGAGGTCGACGAGCAGGTGGCGGAAGACGCGGTCGACCAGCCAGGGCGCCTCGACCTCGCCGCCGGGCAGCTGCTGCATCGCGACATGACCGGCAACACCCATCGCGCCGAGTTCTGCATCGACAAGCTGTACTCGCCGGACTCGGCGACCGGCCGCCTCGGCCTGGTCGAGTTCCGCGGCTTCGAGATGCCGCCGCATGCGCAGATGGCGATGGTGCAGGGCCTGCTGCTGCGCGCGCTGGTCGCGCGTTTCTGGCAGCAGCCGTACGAACAGGCCCCGGTCAGCTGGGGCACCGAGCTGCACGACCGCTTCATGCTGCCGCACTACGTGCAGCGCGACATGAGCGACGTGGTGCGCGACCTCGAGCGCTGGGGTTATCCGATCGACGGTGCCTGGTTCGACCCATTCGTCGAGTTCCGCTTTCCGCGCTACGGCACGATCAACGTCGACGACATCGAGATGGAGCTGCGCTTCGCGATCGAGCCGTGGCACGTGCTCGGCGAGGAGGTCACGGCGCAGGGCACCGCGCGCTTCGTCGACTCGTCGGTCGAGCGTCTGCAGGTCAAGGTGCGCGGCATGACCGACACCCGTCATGTCGTGACCTGCAACGGCCGGCCGCTGCCGTTGCGCTGCACCGGCGAGCGCGGCGAGTTCGTCGCCGGGGTGCGCTACAAGGCATGGAACCCGCCATCCGGGCTGCACCCGACGATACCGACCCATGCGCCCCTGATCTTCGACGTCATCGATACCTGGTCCGACCGCTCGCTCGGCGGCTGTACCTACCATGTCGAGCACCCGGGGGGGCGCAATCCGGATACCTTCCCGGTGAATGCCTACGAGGCCGAATCCCGCCGTTTGGCACGATTCTGGCCTGTCGGCCACACCACCGGTGACACAAACGTGATCGACGAGGTACCGCAATGCGATCATCCCTACACGCTGGATCTGCGCTACACCAGTCCAAGAAGAACCCGCTGACGCTGGTTTCCAGCCAAGAGTCCGTCATGCCGATAGAACTGAAGGAATACGACCCCGGGGCCTTTTTCGACGAGATGATGGTCAGCCGCAACCGCGCGCGGCCCTTGGCCAAGGAGCTGATCGGTCTGTTCCGTCGCATGGACAGCGGTGAACTGGCCGCGCGCCAGGACGCCGCCGACCTGGCGATCAAGGAGATGGGTGTCACGTTCACGGTGTACAGTGAGGACGAAGGCATGATCGACCGGTCGTGGCCGTTCGACATCGTGCCGCGGATCATCGCCCGCCAGGAGTGGGACCGCATCGAGGCCGGCCTCAAGCAGCGCGTCAACGCGCTGAACCTGTTCATCGACGACCTCTACCACGAGCAGAAGATCATCAAGGACGGCGTGTTCCCGGCCGAGGTGCTGGCCGAATCGAAGAACTTCCGCCCGCAGTGCGTCGGCATCGATCCGCCGCTCGGCGTCTGGGCGCACATCTGCGGCTCGGACCTGGTGCGCGACGCCGATGGCACGATGTACGTGCTCGAGGACAACCTGCGTGTGCCATCCGGCGTGTCGTACATGCTCGAGAACCGCCTGGTAACCAAACGCGTGTTCCCGGAGCTGTTCGAATCCTACGCACCGCTGCCGGTCGCCGACTACCCGACCCAGCTGTACGAGACGCTGGCCGGGCTGTCGCCGCGCAACGTGCGCCGCCCGTCGGTCGCGGTGCTGACCCCGGGCATCTACAACTCGGCGTACTTCGAGCATGCCTACCTGGCGATGGAGATGGGCGCCGAGCTGGTCGAGGGGCGCGACCTGTTCGTCGACGACGATGATGCCGTGTTCATGCGCACGGTGTCCGGGCCGAAGCGCGTCGACGTGATCTACCGCCGCATCGACGACGAGTTCATGGACCCCGAGGCGTTCCGTGACGACTCGATCCTCGGCGTGCCGGGCCTGATGCGTGCGTGGAAGGCCGGCAACGTCGGCCTGGCCAACGCGCCGGGCGCCGGCGTCGCCGACGACAAGGTCGTATACGCCTTCGTGCCCGACATCATTCGCTACTACCTCGACGAGGAACCGGGAATCCCAAACGTGCCGACCTACCGCTGCATGTATCCGGACGAGCGCGCCTACGTACTCGAGCACCTCGACGAACTGGTGATCAAGCCGGCCAACGAATCCGGTGGCTACGGCATGTTGATCGGGCCGCGCGCTACCAAGGCCGAGCGCAAGACCTTCGCCGGCCTGATCAAGAAGCACCCGCGCAATTACATCGCCCAGCCGACGCTCGGTATCTCGACCGTGCCGACCGTGGTCGGGCACACCCTCGAGCCGCGTCACGTCGACCTGCGCCCGTTCATCCTCAGCGGGCGCAAGACCTACGTCACGACCGGCGGACTCACCCGGGTCGCGTTGCGCAAGGGTTCGCTGGTCGTGAACTCGTCGCAGGGCGGCGGGTCGAAAGACACCTGGATCGTCGAGACGAATTGAGGAGGCGCTCATGCTGTCGCGGGTAGCCGAGAACATCTATTGGCTGGCACGCTACGTCGAGCGCGCCGAGAACACGGCGCGCCTGGTGCGCGTCAACACCCAGCTGGTGCTCGACACGCCGAGCGGGATCAAGCCGGGCTGGGAGCCGCTGGTCGAGATCACCGGGCTGCACGAGGTGTTCCACGCGGTCGAACGCGAGCCCAGCGAACGCAACATCGTGCGCTTCCTGATTGGCGACGCCAACAATCCGGGGTCGATCCTCAGTTCGCTGGCCGCCGCGCGTGAGAACTGCCGCACCGTGCGCGACGTGCTGCCGCGCTCGTCGTGGGAGGCGATCAACGAGTTCTATCTGTACGCCAAGGAGAACGTGCAGACCGGCCTGACCAAGAGCGGGCGCTACGATTACCTCGACGAGATCATCGGCGGCTCGCAGCGCATCGCCGGCCTGCTCGGCTCGGTAATGTTCCGCGACGAGGCGTATCACTGTTCGCGCATCGGGCGCAATCTGGAGCGCGCCGACATGACGACGCGGATCATCGACGTGCGCTCGACCGACCTGTTTCCCGACGACGTGCTGGAATCGCGTTCGCTGGACACGCTGCAGTGGATCAGCGTGCTGCGCTCGATGTCCGGTTACCAGATCTACCGGCGGCACGTCGCGATCCGCGTCAACCGTGCCGACGTGCTTCGCTTCCTGTTCCAGGACCCGCGCTACCCGCGCTCGTTCCTGCATTGCATCGAGACCGTCGAGGAGAGTGTCGCCGAACTCGACAACAAGAGCCCGGTCGTGCGCCGCTGCCGCACGCTGCGCCGCAAGATCCGCCAGACCGAGGTCGCCGACCTCGGCCAGGCGTCGCTGCACGAGTTCATCGACGAGCTGCAGATCGACATCACCGCGCTGCACAACGCGATGGCGGATGCCTACTTCCCACCGCCGCTGGTGCTCGAGGCCGCCAACTGACGAGCGCCACGGCCGCCGGCGCGCAGCGCGCCGGTACGATGGTGCGGTCGACGGTATCGCAACGCGCCAGCACGGAGCGACGCGCCGCGGGCCGGCGGCGGCAATACCGCCGGTCGCGCTCAACCCGCGCCGTCGCGATCCTGCAGCAGGCGTTCGATTTCCGCGGCCGGCATCGGCTCGGCGTAGAGGTACCCCTGCGCATAGCTGCAGCCGAGGTCGCGCAGTCGGTCGGCCTGCTGCTGATTCTCGATGCCCTCGGCGACCGTCCGCAGGCCGAGCTGGCGGCCCAGCGCGATGATCGCGCTGACGATCGCCGTGTCCTTGGGGTCGTCTGGAAAGCGGTCGACGAAGCCCGGGCCGATCTTGAGCTTGTCAGCATGGAAATCGCGAAGGTAGGTAAACGACGAGAAGCCGGTGCCGAAGTCGTCGATCGCGAAATGGAAGCCGTCGTCGGCCAGCCGGTTGATCGCGTCGCGCACCTCGGGCGACGACTCCATCAGCGTCGTCTCGGTGAACTCGAACTCGATCACCCCCGGCGCGATGCCGTGCCGCGACACGGTATCGTGGACCGATGCGTAGAAATCGTCGGCGCTGACCTGGGCCGCACACAGGTTGACCGCGACATGCTCGATTGGCACGCCGCCGTCCCGCCACAGGCGCGCTTGCCGGCAGCTCTCTTCGAGCGCGAACGTCGACAGCTGCCGGATCAGTCCGCGACGCTCGGCGATCGGCAGGAACTCCGCCGGTTGCATCACGCCGCCGTCCGGGTTGCGCCAGCGCAACAGCGCCTCGACGCCAATCAGCCTGCCGCTGTGCAGGTCATATTGTGGTTGGTAGAGCAGGAACAACTCACGGTTGTCACCGGCGCGGCGCAGCTGTTCGAAGATGCGCATCTCATGCTGCAGCTGCTCGGTCATTTCGTCTTCGAAGAACGCGTACGTCCCGCGGCCGGCCTCTTTGGCTTTGTACATCGCGACATCGGCGTAGCTCATCAGGTGGGTGCTGTCGAGCGTGCCGTCGCGCGGCACCATGATGCCGATACTGACACTGGTATGGATCGTGTAACCGAGAATGTCGAACGGCGCATCGACGGCCGCGATGATCTTTGCCGCCAGCACCGAGGCCTCGGCGGCGTCCTGGATCTCCAGTTGGATCAGCGCGAACTCGTCGCCGCCGAGGCGGGCCAGCATGTCGCTGGCGCGGATTACCTCGGAGATGCGGTCGGAGACGGCCTTCAACAGCTCATCGCCGACCGGGTGACCGAGGCTGTCGTTGACCTCCTTGAAGTGATCCAGGTCGAGGATCAGCAGCGCGAACTGGCGGCGATCACGCTTGCGCCTGGTCAGGATGCGCTCCAGCGTCTCGCGGAACAGCAGGCGGTTCGGCAGCCCCGTCAGGCTATCGTGAAAGGCCAGGTGCTGGACCTCTTTCTCGACCCGCTTGCGCGCGCTGATATCGACGTGCGTGCCGACCACGCGCGACGGCGCGCCGTCGGCGTCGCGGACCACGTAGGCGCGGGCCAGCACGTCTACGACGTGCCCGTCCTTGTGCTGCATCGGGTACTCGATCTCGAAGGTGTCGCGCTCGCCGCTCTTGTAGGCATCCAGCTGGGCGACGAAATCGTCGCGGTGCTCCGGCGCGACCAGGTCCTGCCAGGTCGCCAGCGAGTCGTCGAGCTCGGCATCGGCGTAGCCCAGCATCTGCTTCCAGCGCGGTGACAGGAATATCGTGTCGTTGCCGAGGTTCCAATCGAACAGGCCGTCGCTGGCGCCGCGCATCGCCAGGTCGAAGCGTTCCTCGCTCTGCCGCAATGCCGCTTCGGCGGCCTTGCGGTCGGTGATGTCCTGCAGGAAGCCGCTCAGCTTGTGCGTGACGCCGCGTTCGTCGGTGACCGGTCGGGCACGACATTCGACCCAGCGCTCACTGCCGTCGGGCCGGCGGATGCGGTACTCGACATGGTGCTCGACACCGTCCGCGAGGCTGCGCCGCAGCGACGCCAGCACCGTGGCCAGGTCGTCGGGGTGGACCAGTGTCTCGAGCGTCGCCGGGCCGGCGTCGACGTCGCGCTTTAGGCCGGCGATCCGGTAGATCTCGTCGGACCAGACCGCGGCGCGCATGTCCGCGTACAACTCCCAGAAACCGACGTGCGCGTAGGCCTGCGATTCACGCAGCCGTTTCTCGCTCTCGCGCAGGCGCTGCTCGGCGATTCGCTGCGCCGTCAGGTCCTCGAAGATCGCGACCAGCTCGCCGTTGGGCAGCTTGAACACGTAGTTGTCGACCCACAGCGTCAGGCGCCGGTCGCTGTACTGCCGGGACGGATGGTAGGCTGGTTCGTCGTTGCGCCAGACCCGGCGGAAGACGTCGAGCAGGCCGATCTCGTCGACGCCCGGGAACGTCTCGGTCACGGTCTGGCCGAGCAGGGCGCCGCGATCGATACGCAGGACCTTCTCGGCCGCGCGGTTGATCTCGATGAAGCGGAAGTTGTCACCATTGCCGACGGCCTCGTAGACGGCGACGCCGTCGCTCATGTTCTCGAACAGCTCGCGGTAGCGGACCTCGCTGTCGCGCAGCGCGAACTCGGCGAGCTTCTGTTCGGTGATGTCGCGGCCGATGCCGACGATCTCGACGACGTCGCCGGCATCGTCGAGCAGGCCCTTGTCTGACCACGCCAGCCAGCGCCAGCCCTGCGCGGTCATCGCGCGCTGTTCCATGTAGGTCGTGTACGGCGCGACGAACAACTGCTGCATCGCCTGCGCGGTCGTCGCGCGATCGTCCTCGTGGACCAGTGGAAAGAAGGTCTTGCCGAGCAGCTCGGACGGCGTACGTCCGAACAGGCGGCAGTAACTCGGGCTGACGAACAGGAAGCGGCCGCGCAGGTCGACCTTGACCAGCAGGTCGTTGGCGTTGTCGACCAACAGCCGGTAGTCGGCCAGCTCGGCGCGCAATCGTGCCAGCTCGTCGCGCGCCGCGTCGTCCCCGTCATCGGCGGAGACGGCGTTGCCCGGTTTGTCGTCGTCAGCGCTCAACGGTCATAGCACCCGCACGGGTTGATCGCGTGTCGGCATTGCGCAGCCGGTCCGCCGGCGCGTCGACGCGTGGCCGGCCGGTCCCGGTCTCGTCGCCGGTCGACGACGCGGTGCGTCCACACTCAGCGTAGTCGCAGATGCCGCCGCTTCCAACGCCATCGCCAGTCGCGCGATCGCCAGTCGCGCGGCCGCTACGCGCCAGGCCTTCGCGACGGGAAGGGCGCCGGTCATCCGGCCGCGGTCATGCGCGGCTGACCGCACAGCGCCAGCGTGATGCGTTCGAGCAGTGTCCACGCGGACTGCCGGTTGACGCCCTTGATCGCCGCGTCGGCGACATGGCAGGCGTCGAGCAGGCCCAGCCACTGCGCGGTACGCAGCCTGTCGACACCCTGGCGCACCAGCCCGGTACGTTTGCGGAATACCTTGGCGCGGTTGATCGCGTGGTCGGTGGACATCCCCTGCGCGACATCCGTCGAGATCGCTGCCAGCGTGCGGATCTCGCGGTGCAGCGCCCAGAGCACGACCGACGGCGCGCTGCCCTCGCCGCGCAGGCCGTCGAGGATATGTACGGCGCGCGCGGCGTCGCCGCGCAGCGCGCTGTCGACCAGTTCGAACACGTCGTAGCGCGCGCTGTCGGCGACCGCGGCGGCCAGCTGCTCGGCATCCAGCGGCCCGCTGCCGTGCAGCAGCACCAGCTTGTCGATCTCCTGGCATGCGGCGAGCAGGTTGCCCTCGACGCGCTCGGCGAGCATGCGCACGGCGTCGCGGCTGGGCCGGATACCGGCCTGGCGCAGGCGCTGCTCGATCCAGCGTGGCAGCCGGCCGGCCTCGATCGGCCACACCTGGATGGTCACGCCGAGCCGGTCGATGGCCTTGAACCACTTGCTGTTGGGCTGCTGGCGGTCGAGCTTGGGCAGCGTCAGCAGCAGCAGGGTGTCGGGCGGCGGATCCTCGCAATAGGCGCTGAGCGCGCGGCTGCCGTCGGCGCCCGGCTTGCCGCCTGGGATCCGCAGGTCGATGATCTTCTTGTCGCCGAACAGCGAGAATGCCGCGGCCGCGGCCGTCAGCTGCTGCCAGTCGAAGCCGCTGCCGGCCTCGAGCACGTCGCGCGTCGTGTAGCCGGCGGCACGCGCCGCGTGGCGGATCGCGTCGCCGCACTCGCCGAGCTGCAAGGGTTCGTCGCCGCTGATCAGGTATACGGCGGCGAGCTGCCCGGCGAGGTGTTCGTCCAGCCTGTCCGGGTAGATCCGCATACGCCGTCAGTGCTGCGCGGCGACCCGCTGCAGGACGCGTTGCGCCAGCTCCTCGACCATGTCCTCGCGCAGCTGCGCCGCGCCGCGCCGGTTGGCCAGGATCGTCTCGCGCGGCGTCAGCTGGATGCGCAGCACGCGCACGGTCTGCGCCGCGGCGAGCACCCGGTCGTCGGGTGAGCGCAGTTCGAAGCGCAGGCTGTGCTCGAGTTCGCTCTCGACCGCGCGGTTGCGGCTGTCGACGGTCAGCACCCGGGCGTCGGTCTCGTAGTCGCGGATATGCAGCACCAGGGCGCTGCCGGCGATGCCCGGCGATGTCGCGACGCCGGCGCGCTGCAGCTGGCTGCCCAGTTCGCGGCCGAGGTCCGAGTACGGGCTGATGCCGCGGATGTGCAGCGGCGACGGGATGCCGGCGAGCGCTGCCGTTTGACCGCGTGGTTGGAAGCCGCACGCAGCGAGCAGCAGCGTCGCGCCGACCAGCAGTGCAGCGGGCAGAAGGGTTCGGTGCTGGGATCGCGGCATGCTCGGGCTCCGTCAGTTGGCGACGATGTTGACCAGCTTGTTGGGTACGACGATGACCTTGCGCACGGTCTTGTCGGCCGTGAACTTCTGCACGTTGTCGTTGCCACAGGCAAGCCGTTCGATCGTGTCCTTGTCGGCGTCGGCGGCGATCTCGATCCTGCCGCGCATCTTGCCGTTGACCTGCACGACGTAGGTCACGGTTGCCGACACCAGCGCGTCCTCGTCGACCTGCGGCCAGCCGGCGTGCAGGATGTCGCTGCCGTAGCCGAGCTCGATCCACAGCGCGTGGGTCGCGTGCGGCGCGATCGGTGCCAGCAGGCGCAGGATGATGCCGAGGCCCTCGCGCAGCAGCGCGGTCGCGTCGGCCGAGTCGTCGAGCTTGTTGAGCACGTTGACCATGCTCATGCAGGCCGACACGACGGTGTTGTACTGCTGGCGTTCGTAGTCGAACAGCGCCTTCTGCAACGCGGTATGGATCTCGCGTCGCGGCTCGGCCAGGGTCGCGGCGTCACCGTCGGCGGCCGCTGCGCCGGCGAGCCTGGCGCCGAGCGCCCACAGCCGCCTGAGGAAGCGGTGTGCCCCTTCGACGCCCTCGTCCGACCACTCCAGCGACTGATCCGGCGGTGCCGTGAACATCGTGTACAGGCGCACGGTGTCGGCGCCGTAGCGGTCGATCAGGGTCTGCGGATCCACACCGTTGTTCTTCGACTTCGACATCTTCTCGATGCCGCCCGGTGTGACCGGCTCGCCGTCCGACTTCAACAGCGCGCGCGTCACCCGTCCCTTGTCGTCGCGCTCGACCTCGACGTCGGCCGGGTTGAACCATTCCTTCGAGCCGTCGGCGTTGGCGCGGTAGTAGGTCTCGGCGACGACCATGCCCTGGGTCAGCAGGCGGGTGAACGGCTCGTCGCAGTCGAGCAGGCCCTCGTCGCGCATCAGCTTGTTGAAGAAGCGCGCGTACAGCAGGTGCAGGATCGCATGCTCGATGCCGCCGATGTACTGGTCGACCGGCAGCCAGTAGTTGGCGCGCTCGTCGAGCATGCGCGTGTCGGCATCCGGGCAGCAGTAGCGCGCGTAGTACCAGCTCGACTCGAAGAAGGTGTCGAAGGTGTCGGTCTCGCGGCGGTCGCCGTCGCCGAGATCGTAGAACGCCGGCATCTTCTTCAGCGGCGATCCCGAGCCGTCGACGACGACGTCCTCGGGCAGGCGCACCGGGAACTCGCCGGCCGCTTCGACGCTGCCGTCGGCCTTGTGTACGACCGGTATCGGGCAGCCCCAGTAGCGCTGCCGCGACACGCCCCAGTCGCGCAGGCGGAAGTTGACCCGACGCCCGCCCTTGTCGTGCTTGTCCAGCCATGCGGCGATGGCGTCGAAAGCGGCATCGGATGTCAGGCCGTCGAACGGCGCCGAGTTCGCGAGAACGCCCTTGTCGACGTACGCCGCCTCGTCGATGCTGCAGTCGTGGCCGTCGGGGCAGAAGATGACCTGCTTCTTGGCGATGCCGTATTTCTCGGCGAACTCCCAGTCGCGCTGGTCGTGCGCTGGCACCGCCATGACCGCGCCGGTGCCATACCCCATCAGCACGAAGTTGGCGGCGTAGATCGGCACCGGCTCGCCGCTGACCGGATGGACGGCGTTGATGCCGAGCGCCATGCCCTTTTTCTCCATCGTCTCGAGCTCGGCCTCGCTGACGCCGCCCTGGCGGCACTCGTCGACGAACGCGGCCAGCTCCGGGTCGTTGCCGGACGCCCGGATCGCCAGCGGATGCTCCGCGGCGACCGCGACATAGGTCACGCCCATCAGCGTGTCCGGGCGCGTCGTGTAAATCCCCAGGGTGTCGTCGGAGCCCTCGATGCCGAACGTCATCTGCACGCCGAGCGAGCGACCGATCCAGTTGCGCTGCATCGTCACGACCTGCTCGGGCCAGCCCGGCAGCCGGTCGAGATCGTCGAGCAGTTCCTGCGCGTAGTCGGTGATGCGGATGAACCACTGCTCGATGTCGCGTTTTTCGACCACGGCGCCGGAGCGCCAGCCCCTGCCGTCGATGACCTGCTCGTTGGCCAGTACGGTCTGGTCGACCGGGTCCCAGTTGACCGTTGCGGACTTGCGGTAGGCCAGGCCCTTGTCGATCAGGCGCGTGAACAGCCACTGTTCCCAGCGGTAGTAGTCGGGGTCGCAGGTGGCCAGTTCACGCTCCCAGTCGTAGCCGAAACCGAGGCGCTGCAGCTGGGCCTTCATGTAGCCGATGTTGGTGTAGGTCCACTCGGCGGGCGGCTTGCCGTGCTTGATCGCGGCATTCTCGGCGGGCAGGCCGAACGCGTCCCAGCCCATCGGCTGCAGTACGTTCCTGCCGAGCATGCGCTGGTAGCGCGCGATCACGTCGCCGATCGTGTAATTGCGCACGTGGCCCATGTGCAGCCTGCCGCTCGGATACGGGAACATCGACAGGCAGTAGAATTTCTCCCGACCCGGGTCTTCGGTGGCCCTGAAAGACGCGTTTTCTTCCCAATAACGCTGCGCTTGGTTCTCGATCTGTTCTGGCTTGTACTGCGCGTCCATCGGCGTCGGTCACTGGGGAGCAAGGAAATCGTGAAAGGATACCGCAGCTTACACGGGGGTGCGATGCGCGCCGCGGGGCCAATTGTTGCGCTGCACGCGTTGCCGCCAGCGTTTGCGCTGGGTTAAAAACCTGTCAATTGGTGATTGCCATGGCGAGACCGCCGTATCCATAGTTAAGCTCACGGGTCTGTTTTCCCGTCGCTACGACTATAACTACCGCAGAGCGGCTGGATAAGGAGAGAGACGACATGGTCAGCTACCAAGAACTGCATCGCCAGAACCATAAGATTACTGAACTCACGAATGTCCTGCAGCATCTGCTCGGTGATCGCTCCCTGTGTGATTCGGAGATCACCTGCAACCTGTTCTTCGAATACGTCGCGGCCGTCAAGGATCACATGGCCGTCACCGACAACGAGATGTACTCCAAGCTACTCGGTGCGAGCGATCAGAAGATCCGCAACGTCGCCAACCGGTTCATGGGCGGCTCGCGGGAGATCAACCGGATCTTCTCGGCGTACCTGAAGCGCTGGTGCAAGCTGCGCAGCAAGCGGCTGGTTATCAAGGAGTACGACGTGTTCATGAAGGACACGCAGGAGATGTTCGACATGGTGCTGGATCGTATCCAGGCCGAGACCGAGCACCTGTACCCGGCCGTGCAGAAGGTCACCGGCGACAACCGCGAGGTCGCGTAGGCCTACCGGCGACTGGGCTAGCCTGCATGTTGCATGAGCCGAACAGCGCCAACCCTGCGCCTGTCTGATACCACGGCGGGTACCTTCCGCTTTTGCGAAAAACCGGACGTTTCAGTTTGTACCCGGCGCTGTTCTGTTTGGATTCCTGCGATTTCTCGCTCGCTATTGCTTGGCTTTCGCTCAAGCCATAGCGATGGCTATGACTTTCGCTCCAAGCCGGCGCCACAACGGCTGCGAAAGCCGCAGGCTCTCCAAATGCTCATGCAATATGCAGGCTAAAATGACCAGTATCCCGAGCGTACGAGGATAGATGGTCATGACTGACAAACCGAAGGATCCGGTCGATCGCATGGTGGCCGCCTACGAGTCGATGCTCGAGCGTGTCCACGAAGCGGCCGACAATGCCGAGAAGAAGACCGTACCGTGGCTGCGCGAGGCGCTCGCCGATGCGCGCGAGAAGGCGGTCGAACTGCAGGAGCTGACGCGCGAGGAGGCCGACCGCGTGTCGCGCTACGTCGAACGCGACCTGCACGAGGCGGCAGGGTTCCTTGCCGACACCGGTCAGGAGCTGCGCGACTGGCTCAGCTTCGACTGGCAGCTGATGCAGAACCGCATGCTGGAGATGTTCGCCGGCATGGCCGACCAGACCTCCCAGGCGCTGAAGGGGTTCGCCGACCAGGCACGTGAGGCCAGCCTGTATCACAGCGGTGAGGTCACGGCGCCGGGCGTGCTGCAGTGCACCGCGTGCGGCGAGGAGCTGTCCTTCGACAAGACCGGGCGTATCCCCGAGTGCCCCAAATGTGGCGCCACGCGCTTCCAGCGCAAGACCCCGGGCGCTGCCGACGGCGGCGACAGCGCAGCCGACTGAGCAGACTGAGCGACGCGGCGCGCGTCAGCGCGGCGCGTCGTCGGCAGCCGGCAGCCGCGTGACGCGCCCGGCCAGCGCGCTGAAATCGATCCCCCACGTCTGGCCCAGACGACGCAGCCGGTCTGCCGGCGGCGGCGCCGGCGCAGCGGCGCGGAACGCCAACACCAGCAGGTTGTCGTGCGCCGGATCGTCGACCAGCAGGATGCCGGGTCCGAACACGCGGCGGATGCGCTGCAGCGCGCTGCTGGCGCCGAGGTTGTCGTCGACGATCAGGTTCAGCGTCAGCACGCCGGTCGGCGACAGCCGGCGGTGGCTGGCGGTGAGAAAGGCCTCGCCGGTGACCCAGTCGGGCGTCGATTGGTTCTCTTCGAGGTCGACGAGTATGTAGTCGTAGGCCGCACCGCTGCGCGCGACGAACGCGCGCACGTCGTCGACCTGCAGCCGCCAGCGGCTGGATGCCGGCGCCGGAAAGTCGAAGTACTCGCGCGCCAGCCGCGCGACCGTCGGCGACAGCTCCACGGCGTCGCCGGCGACCTCCGGGGCGCGGGCGTGCAGCCAGCGCGCGATCGCGCCGCCGCCGCATCCGGCGAGCAGCACGCGCTCGAGCGGCAGCTCGAACATCAGGTGCGCGAGCATCGCGCGGTTGACCGGGTTTGGCAGCACCGCGGGATCGTGGATGTGGATCTCGGACTGCAGGATCACGTCGTCGAACCACAGGCTGCGCCGGTCGTCCTCCTCCCAGATCTCGAGGTGGGTGTCGTCGTGCTCCTCGCGGTAGATGCAGCGTGACATCATCGGCGGCGGCCCTCTCGTCAGACCAGGAACAGTGTCGCGAGGCCGAGGAAGGCGAGGAAGCCGACGACATCGGTGACCGTCGTCAGCAGGACCGAGCCGGCCAGCGCCGGGTCGATGCCGAGCCGTTCCAGCAGCAGCGGCAGCAGCGAGCCGGCGATCGCTGCGAACACCAGGTTGATCGTGATCGCGACCGCGATCAGGATCGCAATCTCGGCGCTGCTGAACCAGATGCCGGCGATCACGGCGACGACGGCGGCCCAGATCAGGCTGTTCAGCGTGCCCACGGCGAGCTCCTTGAGCAGCAGCGCGCGCGCGTTGCCCGGGCCGAGCTGGCCTAGCGCGATGCCGCGAATCGCCAGGGTCAGCGTCTGGCTGCCGGCGATGCCGCCCATGCTGGCGACGATCGGCATCAGCACCGCCAGCGCGACCACCTGCGACAGCGTGTCCTCGAACTGGCCGATGACCCACGACGCGAGGAACGCGGTCGCCAGGTTGATGCCGAGCCACAGCGCGCGGCGCCGCGTACTGGTCAGCACCGGCGCGAACATGTCCTCTTCTTCGGACAGGCCGGCGCTACCCATGAACTGGTGCTCGCCTTCCTCGCGGATCACGTCGACGACGTCGTCGACGGTGATGCGGCCGAGCAGCTGGCCATCGGCGTCGACGACCGGCGCCGACAGCATGTCGTGTGCCTCGAAGCGTCGCGCCACCTCGGACTCCGACAGGTCGGCGTGGATCGGTTGCATGTCGAGGCTCATCGCCTCGGCGACGGTGTCGTCGGGGTCGCGCGTGACCAGCGCCGACAGCCGCAGGACGCCGAGATAGCCGTCGTCGCGGTTGACGACGAACAGCTTGTCGGTCGAGCTCGGCACAGCCTCGCCGAGGCGCCGCAGGTAGCGCAGCACGACGTCGAGCGTCACCTCCGGCCGCACCGTCACGGTGTCGGTGTTCATCAGGCCGCCGGCGGTGTCCTCCGGGTAGGTCAGCACCGCCTCGAGGCGCTTGCGGCGCTGGTCGTCGAGTGCGTCCATGACCTCGGCGGTGATCGCCGTCGGCATCTGCTGGACCAGATCGGCGAGGTCGTCGAGATCCAGGTTCTCGGTCGCCGCAAGCAGTTCCTGCGGGTCCATGTGGCGGATCAGCTGCGCGCGCACCTCGTCGGTTACCAGCAGCAGGATCTGGCCGTCGCGCTCCTCGTCGACCAGGTTCCAGACGATCTCGCGTTGCGCCGCCGGCAGCGACTCGAGCAGGTGTGCGATCTCGGCCGGGGCGAGACTGCGCAGCAGGCGCGACGCCTCGCGCACCGCGCCCGACGCCAGGATCTCCTGCAAGCGTTGCAGGCGGGTGTCGTCGCTGTGCTCGGGCGGCGCGCTCATCGTTGCGGTCTTGCTGCGGTGTCGGGGACTGCCGCTGAGTGTAGCAGTCGGCCCGACGCCGATGCGCGGCGTTTCAGTGCGTGTGCAACGTCCGGGTGAATGCGTCGAGTGGGTCGGGCTGGGTCGGATCGTCGAGTACGCAGGTCGCGATGCGCTCGAGCTCGCCGCTGTCGAGATCGCGTACGTACTCGCGCAGGTCGAGGATCGCGGCCGGCTGCATACTGAACTCGCGCAGGCCCATGCCGAGGAGCAGCGGCACGAAGGCCAGGTCGCCGGCCATCTCGCCGCACATGCTGACCGGTACACCTGTCGCACGGCCGGCGTCGATGACCTCGCGGATCAGGCGCAGCACGGCCGGATGACCGGGATCGTAGAGGTAGGTGAGCTCGTCGTCGACGCGGTCGATCGCCAGCGTGTACTGGATGAGATCGTTGGTGCCGATCGACAGGAAGTCGAGGCGCCGCGCAAAGGCGCGCGCGTTCAGTGCCGCCGCCGGCACCTCGATCATGCCGCCGATCGGGATGCCGCGATCGTAGTCGATGCCATCGGCATCCAGCTGGCGCATCACCAATGCGATGATGCGCTTGGCCTGGTCGACCTCCCAGGCGCTGGTCAGCATCGGCAGCATCAGGCGCACCCGGCCATGCGCCGACGCGCGCAGGATTGCGCGCACCTGGGGGTAGAACAGCTCCGGTTCCTTGAGGCACAGGCGGATCGCGCGCAGGCCGAGCGCAGGATTGCTCGATGCGGCGCCGTGCGCGCCGCCGCCCGGCTGCTTGTCGGCGCCGAGGTCGAGTGTGCGGATCGTGATCGGCCGGCCGCGCATGCCGTCGACGACGTCGCGGTAGGCGCGGTAGTGCTCGTCCTCCGACGGCGGCGTGTCGCGGTTCATGTACAGGAACTCGGTACGGTACAGACCGACGCCGTCGGCGCCGTTGGCTCGGGCGACGTCGACGTCCTCCGCGAGTTCGATGTTGGCGTTGATGGTCAGCGTCGCGCCGTCGCGCGTCACCGTGGGCCCGGCGCCGCGGCGGCGCAGCTCGGCGGTGCGCGAGATCGCGGCGCTGCGCAACGCCTCGAACTGCAGCAGCGTCGCCGTGTCGGCGCCGGCCAGCACGACGCCGTTGGCCGCGTCGAGTATCAGCCGCTCGCCGTGGCGCAGGCAGCGGCAGACACCGCGTGCGCCGACCACGGCCGGCAGCCCGAGACTGCGCGCGAGGATCGCGGTGTGCGACATCGGCCCGCCGTAGTCGGTGACGAAGCCGGCAATCCCCTGGTTCTTCATCAGGATCAGGTCGGCCGGCATCAGGTCCTCGGCGAGCACGATGCGCCCGGCGAGGTCGTCGAACGCCGGTGCCTGGTGTTCGAGCAGGATGTCGAGGATGCGGTCGACGACGTGGTCGAGGTCGTCGCGCCGGGTGCGCAGGTAGGTGTCCTCGATCTGTTCGAACACACGGATCAGCGCATCGCGGTGCTGCTGCAACGCCCACTCGGCGCTCAAGCCCTGGCTGCGGATCAGGTGGATCGGCTGGCTCGACAGCGCCTTGTCCTCGAGCATCAGCAGGTGGGTGTCGATGAACTCGGCGATGTCCGGCGGCGTGTCGCCGGGGATCTGCTGGCGCACCCGGCGCAGCTGTTCCCCGGCCGTGGCGATCGCGCTCTCGAAACGCCGCACCTCGGCATCGACCTGGCTCGACTCGACCCAGCTCGGGTTGACGCAGACCGCGCCGCGACTGACGTGGTAGGCGTCGCCGATGGCGATGTCGCCGCTGCCGCCGATCCCGGTGCCGAGGCAGGCGACAGTCATTCGCCTTCGCCGAACTTGTCTTCGATCAGTGCGACCAGCGCGTCCATCGCCTCGGCCTCGTTCTCGCCGTCGACATGCAGCTGCAGCACCGTGCCCTTGCTCGCGGCCAGCATCATCACGCCCATGATGCTCTTGCCGTTGACCCGCTGCCCCTGCTTGTCGAGCACCACGTCGGCAGCGTAGCCGTTGGCGACCCCGACCAGCTTGGCCGCGGCGCGGGCGTGCAGGCCGAGGCGGTTGGCGATCGTGACCTCGCGCGTCAGCATCGCTCAGGGTTCCGTCGCATCGCCGCCGATCGACTCGACCGGGCAGCTCATGATGCCGCGGGTGCCTCCTTCGGCGGCCTTGCTGGCTAGCGTGTCGAGGTCGTCGCCGGGGTAGTTGAAGATGCGCACCAGCATCGGCAGGTTGACGCCGGACAGCACCGTCTGGCGGCTGTTGCCGCACGCGACCTCGCGCGCGATGTTGTGCGGCGTCGCACCGAACATATCGGTCAGCACCAGCACGCCAGAGCCGCGGTCGAGTACCTTGAGCATGCTGCGTGCGCTTTCGCAGACCGGTTCGAGCGCGGCGTCGGGCGGGACTTCGAGACACTTCACCGGCAGCGTCGTCCTGCCGATGATGCGGGTTGCGATGTGCAGCAGCGACGAACCGATGCCGGGGTGGGTGATCAGCAGCACGCCGACGCTCACGGCAGTTCCCGGTGACTGCTGATTACGGGTCGGCCCTGTGACTTGAGGAATCCGGTCAGCTGTTCGATCAGGTAAACCGAACGGTGTTGGCCGCCGGTGCAGCCGACCGCGATCGTCAGGTAACTGCGTCCCTCGCGTTCGAAGCACGGGATCCACTGGGTCAGGAAGTCGCTGATGTGGCTGAGCATGCCGCGCACCTGCAGGTCGTCGCCGAGGAAGGCGGCGACCGGTCGGTCGCGCCCGGTCAGCGGGCGCAGCTCGGGGTGCCAGTGTGGGTTCGGCAGGCAGCGCGCGTCGAACACGAAATCGGCGTTGCGCGGCACGCCGTGCTTGAAACCGAACGACTGCAGCATGATCGACATCTCGCCGCTGTCGCGCTCGGCGACGCGCGCACGGATGATCTCGCGCAACTCGTGCAGCGTCGTGCGCGTGGTGTCGATCTTCAGTCGCGACAGGTCGAGCAGCGGTTCGAGCATCGCGCGTTCGAGCGTGATCGCCTCTTCCAGCGTGCGGCCGTCGTCGGTCAGCGGGTGACGCCGCCGGGTCTCGCTGAAACGCTGGATCAGCACCGGGTCCTCGGCATCGAGAAACACGATCTCGCAGTCGACGCCGTGGTCGCGCAGGCGCTTGATCATGCCGGGCAGGCGGCCGAGATCGGCGCCGGTATTGCGGGCGTCGATACCGATCGCGGTCAGGCCGCGGGCCGCTGCCGGTTGGGTCGTGATGTCGCGCACCAGCGCGTCGAACAGACTGACCGGCAGATTGTCGATGCAGTAGTAGCCGACGTCTTCGAGCACATGCAACGCAATGCTCTTGCCCGACCCCGACAGGCCGGTGACCAGGATCACGCGCGGCGGCTGGTTGGTCTTGCTGTCCTCGGACATGCCAGTCCTGACGGGTGGTGCGACGTTGCTAGTGTAGCGCCACAGCGCCCCGGCTGTCGCAGACCGCGAGTCAGCTCTGTTCGAGGATCGCCTGCTGCTGGCGTTCGATCAACACCTCGGCGGCGTCGTAGCCCTTCAGGCGCAGCAGGTGGTTGCGGACCGCGGATTCCACGAGCACCGACAGGTTGCGTCCCGGGGCGACCGGCACCGTCACCTGCGGCACCGACACGCCGAGCACCTCGCGGTCGGTGTGCGCGCCGGACAGCCGGTCCATGCCCGAGATCTGTTCCGAGCTCATGCGCTTGAGGTGCACGATCAGGCGCAGGTACTTGGTGCGCTTGATCGCGCTGTCGCCGAACATCGCGCGGATGTTGAGTATGCCGAGACCGCGTACCTCGAGGAACTCGCGCAGCAGGGCGGGGCAGGTGCCGCTGATGATGTCCGGCGCGATGCGCGTGAACTCGGGCGCGTCATCCGCGACCAGGCGGCTGCCGCGGGTGATCAGATCCAGCGCGAGCTCGCTCTTGCCGACGGCGGGGTCGCCGGTCAGCAGCACACCCATGCCGAGTACCTCGAGGAACACGCCGTGCAGCGTGGTCTTCTCCGACAGGAACAGCGATGCGTAGTACTGCAGGTTGTCGAGCACCTGGCTGTCGGGCAGCGGCGAACGCATCAGCGCGGTCGCGGTCTCGTCGGCCAGTGTCGCCAGTTCCGGCGGGGCGTCGATGCCGTCGACCAGCATGACCAGTGCCGGCTGATCGGCGAACAGCTGGCGCAACGCCTGCTGCCGGCCATCGACGCCGAGGCCTTCGAGATAATCGGCCTCGGACGGGCCGATGACCTGCACACGGTTCGGGTGAATGTAGTTCAGCGGGCCGGCGATGATGCCGGTGATGGCGTGGGTGCCCGGTTGCAGCAGCGGTTCGTCGGCGCCGGCCTGGCCGGCGATCCAACTCAGCTGCAGGCGCTCGCCGAGGCCGTCGAAAAGGTCGCGTACCCGGACACTATGCGGCATGGGTCGTCGAGTGTCCGGTCAGGATCGCGAGCGCCTCTTCGGCCTCGGCGTCGCGCAGCCGTTCGCACAGCAGCGGGTCGTTGAACATCGATGCCAGGCGGCCGAGCAGCTGCAGGTGTTCCTCGGTCGCGTCCTCGGGCACCAACAGCGCGAAGACCAGATCGACCGGCTGGCCGTCTAGGGCATCGAACTCGACCGCGTCGGCGAGGCGCAGGAAGGCACCGTGACTGGCTTCGATACCCGGCATGCGGGCGTGTGGCAGGGCCACGCCGCCGGCGAGACCGGTGCTACCGAGGCGCTCGCGTTCCAGCAGGCGTTCGAAGATCTGTTCGGCTTCGGGCTCCGGGCCGGCGGCGGCGAGCAGGCGCGCGGCCTGTTCGAGGACGCGCTTCTTGCTCGACGCCGGGTCGGCGACGCTGATGCTGGGTCGTTCGAGGATGCCGTCGGGTAGCATGGCGGGAATGCCTGGGATTCAGCCCGCGGCCTCGGCGGACTCGCGGTGGCCATTGCCGCGGTGGCTCTTGAGCTTCTCCTTGTGGCGCAGTACCTGGCGGTCGAGCTTGTCGATCAGCGCATCGATCGCTGCGTACATGTCCTCGTGGACGGCATCGGCGAAGACGTCGGCGCCGGCGATGTGCACGGTCGCCTCGGCTTTCTGCGACTTCTTCTCGACGCTGAGGATCACATGGACGTTGGTCACGTGGTCGAAGTGCCGCTCGAGGCGGGCGATCTTTTCGTCAACGTAGGCACGCAGTGCGTCGGTGAGATCGACATGATGACCGGTCAGGTTGACTTGCATAGGTCTTCTCCTTGCAGTTCAGCGCCTCTCAGGCCAGGCGCTTGCGTTCGTTCGATGGCGGGATCGCCATCGATTCACGATACTTGGCAACCGTCCTGCGCGCCACGTTGATGCCCTGGTCGGCAAGGATGGCGGCAATCTTGTTGTCAGACAAAGGTTTATTGGGCTTTTCCGCGCCGATCAGCTTCTTGATCAGGGCCCGGATCGCGGTCGCCGATGCCTCGCCGCCGGACGCGGTGCTGACATGGCTCGAGAAGAAGTACTTGAACTCGTAGGTGCCGCGCGGCGTGTGCATGTATTTCTGCGTCGTGACCCGCGATATCGTGGATTCGTGCATTTCCAGCGCCTCGGCGACGTCGCGCAACACCAGCGGTTTCATGGCCTCGTCACCATACTCGAAGAAATTGCGCTGAAAGTCGACAATCCGCGTCGCCACGCGCAGCAAGGTGTCGTTGCGGCTCTGCAGGCTCTTGATGAACCAGCGCGCCTCCTGCAGGTGGTTCTTCATCGTCACGTTGTCGGCGCTGTTGTCGGCGCGCCGGATCATGCCGGCGTATTCGGCGTTTACCCGCAGCCTCGGCGCGGCCTCGGGATTGAGCTCGACGCGCCACTGGTGGTTGCGCTTGTAGACGAAGACATCGGGCTCGATATAGCTCGGGGCCTGCTGCGCGACGCTGGTGCCTGGGCGCGGGTTCAGCGAACGGATCAGGTGGATCACCGCCATCAGGTCGTCACGGTCGAGCTTCATGCGGCGGCGCATCAGCGTCTCGTCCTGCTGTGCGAGCAGGTCGAAGTGCTCGTCGACGAGCCGGATCGCCTGGTCGCGCCAGTCGCTCCCGGGCGGCAGCTGGCGCAGCTGGATCAGCAGGCACTCGCGCAGGTCGCGCGCGGCGATGCCCGGCGGATCGAAGGCCTGGACGCGGTGCAGCACGGCCTCGACCTCCTCGATCTCGACATCCGGGTCGTCGCTGCCGGCGACGATGTCGTCGAGCGCGGTCTTCAGGTAGCCGTCCTCGTCGACGCCGTCGACGATGGCCTCGGCGATCGCCAGGTCGGTGTCGTTGAACGGCGTCAGCTGCACCTGCCACAGCAGGTGGTCCTGCAACGATTCGCCGACGCTCTGCTGGTTGATGAAGTCCTGGTTCTCGTCCGCCGCCGCGGCACCGGCGCCGGCATTGACCGGCGTGACGCTGTCGTAGATGTCGTCCCAGACGGTGTCGACCGGCAGATCGTCCGGCATGTTGTCGGTCTCGATCGAGACCTCGGTCTCGTTGTTGGGGTCGTTGGCGCTCTTGTCCGCGCCGTTGGCGCCGGCGCTGGCGTCGTCGGTGTTCTTGGCCGCCTCGGCGTCGCCGTCGCTGTCCTCGCGGCGCGCGCCGTCCTCCTCGGTCTCGAGCATCAGGTTGGACTCGAGGGCCTCCTGGATCTCCTGTTTGAGGTCGAGCGTCGACAGTTGCAGCAGCTTGATCGCCTGCTGCAACTGTGGCGTCATCGTCAGGTGCTGGCCCAGGCGGAGCTGGATCGTAGGCTTCATGCAGTTGCTATGTGGTACGAATCTTGTTTATGCATTGTCTGAGTCCATTCTAGCGCAGTTTTTGGCGCGTCACGGCGCGCGCTGATCGACGTTGTGTTGACGTCCGTCAGCGCGGCCTGCAGGCGCGGCGTCGGCCCGCCCGGGAGGGAATTCAAAGCCTGAAATGCTCGCCGAGGTAGACCGAGCGGACGTCGGGGTCGGCGAGGATCGCGTCCGGCGCACCCTGCGCCATAACCGCGCCGTCGTTGATGATATAGGCGCGGCCGCAGATGCCGAGCGTCTCGCGCACGTTGTGGTCGGTGATCAGGATGCCGATGTCGCGTTCGGCCAGCTGGCCGATGATGCGCTGGATATCGACGACAGAAATCGGGTCGATGCCGGCGAACGGTTCGTCGAGCAGGATGAACTGCGGCTCGACCGCCAGTGCGCGCGCGATCTCCAGCCGCCGGCGCTCGCCGCCGGACAGGCTGATCGCCATGTTGTCGGCGAGCTGGCGGATGCCGAACTCGTGCAGCAGCTCGTCGGCGAGATTGCTGCGCGCGTCGCGGTCGAGATCGCGGCGCGACTCGAGCACGGCGAGGATGTTCTGGCGCACGTTGAGGCGGCGGAAGATCGACGGTTCCTGGGCCAGGTAACCGAGGCCGAGGCGGGCGCGGTCGTGCATCGGCCGGTCGGTCAGGTCGTGCTCGGCGAGCGACACGCGGCCCTGGTCGGCGGGAATCAGCCCCGCCATCATGTAGAAGGTCGTGGTCTTGCCGGCGCCGTTGGGGCCGAGCAGGCCGACCACCTCGCCGGCCTTCACGCGCAGCGACACGCCGTTGACGACGGTACGCTCACGGTAGCGCTTCACCAGGTCTTCGGCGGCAAGTTGGCTCATGGCGGATTGGGGTCGCGCGCCGCGGGTATCAGTCGCCGGGGGCCTCGATCGAGATACGCACGCGCTGCTTGCCGTCGGCCGCGGCCCCGGCCTTGACCACCGAGCGCACGCGGTCGTAGACGATGCGGTCGCTGCGCATGCTGTCCTGGCCCTGGACCAGCACCGCGTCGCCATTGAGCACGAGGTTCTCGCTGTCGACCTCGTACTCGACGCGGCGTGCCTCGCCCTTGACCGGTCCGCGCCGGGACTGCTGCTGGAACTTGACCGGCCGTCCCTCGGCGACGATCCGCGACGGTTTCTTGCCCTTCTGGTGCACGGTCACGGTGTCGGCGCGCAGGCGTATCGAGCCCTGGCGCAGGTCGACGTCGCCCTTGTAGACGCTGATCCCGCGTCCCTCGTCGATGTCGACGCTGTCGGCGGCGAGTTCGATCGGCTGCTGACGGTCGGATTCGAGCGCGACGGCGGCGCCGGCGGCGAGCAGCCAAGTGGCGAGCACGGCGACGGCGACGACCAGGTCGCGCCGCGCACAGCGCCGGCGTGGCGGCTGGCTAGTTGCTAGGCGGTACATAGTAGCCTCTCACCCGGGACAGAAACTTGAGGCGCGACGGCGGTCGCAGCCAGGCCTGCATGCCGCTGGCGTCGAGCCAGTCGGTGTCGCTTTCTACCCTAACCTTTTCGTCGGTTTCCGCATAGTCCTGGCGCGGTTGCACGCGCAGCTCGCGGGTGACGATGCGCATCGGCCGGTTGTCGGCGTCGCCGGCGCGTTCGATCAGCACGGCGCCGCTGAGCAGGATCAGGTCGCCGTCGGCCGACACCAGCGCGCCCTCGGCGTCGACCTCCCACGGCGGCGCCTGGCCCTGGTACACGGTCAGGCGTGGTGCGGTCAGCTGGGTCGTGTCGTCATCGGTAAAGTGCTGGGCGCGTGCGGCGCGCAGACGATGTGCCGGGATGCCGGCCTGGGTCATGCGCGTCACGTCCAGGCCGGTGATGTAGTAATCGATCTCGCGCGCACCCTGGCGCTCCATCGCCGGCGAGGCCGGCGGAGGTGGCGGCGGCACGTCGCGCAGCCACCAGCTGAGCGCGGCGGCGGCGACCAGCAGCCCGGCGAGCCAGGGGCGGTAGCGGCGCATCTCCGGGCCTTAGTCCGTGTAGGCCTGCAACAGGCCCTGCAGCTTGCCCTGGGCGTCCATGACCAGTTCGCAGACCTCGCGCGCGGCGCCGCGCCCGCCGCCGCTCGGCGTGACCCAGTGGGCGTGGCGCTTGGCCAGCGCGTGCGCGTCCTGCACCGCGATCGCGAGTCCGACGCGGGTCATGACCGGCAGGTCGACGACGTCGTCGCCGACGTAGGCGATCTGGGCGTCGTCGAGGCCGGTCGCGTGCTTGAGTTCCTCGTAGGCCGGCAGCTTTTCGCGCTTGCCCTGGTAGACGTGCTCGATGCCGAGGCTGGCCATGCGGATGCGCACGACCTCCGAGGTGCGACCGGTGATGATCGCGATCTGCACGCCGCTGTGCTGCAGCATGACCATGCCGTGTCCGTCCTTGGAGTGGAACGCCTTGTACTCCTGGCCGTCGTCGCCGATGAACAGGCTGCCGTCGGTGAGCACGCCGTCGACGTCGAAGATGACCAGGCGGATGCCCTCGGCCTTGCGGTAGATGTCCTGCATCGTGGTCCCTTGTGTCAGACGACGCCTGCGCGCAGCAGGTCGTGCATGTTCAGTGCGCCGCACAGCCGCCGGTCGGCGTCGATCACGAGCAGCGCGTTGATCTTGTTCTCTTCCATCAGGTTGACCGCGTCGACGGCCAGGCGTTCGGGTGCAATGTGTTTCCCGCCCGGGGTCATGACCTCGCCGACGCGGGCGTCGCGGACATCGAGCCCGCGATCGATGCAGCGGCGCAGGTCGCCGTCGGTGAACACGCCGATCGCGCGGCCGTCGTCGTCGGTGACCGCGGTCATGCCGAGGCCCTTCGCCGTCATCTCCATCAGCGCGTCGCGCAGCGATGCGCCATGGTCGACCGCCGGGATCTGCGCCCCCTTGTGCATGATGTCGTGGACGTGCAGCAGCAGGCGCCGGCCGAGGCTGCCGCCGGGGTGGGACAGCGCGAAGTCCTCGGCCGTGAAGCCGCGTGCCTCGAGCAGCGCGATCGCCAGCGCGTCGCCCATGACCAGCGCCGCGGTCGTGCTCGCGGTCGGTGCGAGGTCGTGCGGACAGGCCTCCTTGGCGACGCTGACGTCGAGATTGACGTCGGCCTCGCGGGCCAGCGTCGAGCCGGGCCTGCCGGTCATGCTGATCAGCGGTGCGCCCATGCGGCTGATCAGCGGCACGATGGTCACGATCTCGCTGGTCTCGCCGGAGTTGGACAGGGCCAGCACGACGTCGCTCGCCGTGATCATGCCGAGGTCGCCGTGGCTGGCCTCGCCGGGATGGACGAAGAACGCCGGCGTGCCGGTACTGGCCAGGGTCGCGGCGATCTTCTTGGCGACGTGCCCGGACTTGCCCATGCCGGTCACGACCACGCGCCCGCGGCACGCGAGGATGTGCTCGCAGGCGCGCACGAAGCGGTCGTCGATGCGCTCGACCAGCGCGCCGACGGCGTCGCGTTCGATTTCGACGACGCTGATCGCGGAGCGGCGTAGGGTGTCGGCGCTGGCTGGCATGGCGATTCTCCGCGTCAGGTTTCGGCTGTGACCATCACGACATCGCGGCCTGCGTCTGCCATACCAGCAGACCCTGGTAGGCGATGAAGCAGCCGAGCAGCAGGCCGCCCTCGAGACGATTGATGACCCCGCGGGTGCGCGAGCCGCGTCCCATCACGAACAGCGCCAGGGTCAGGCCGAGCATCACCAGCATGTCGCGATCGACGGCCTCGGCCGGTACCAGGCCGGGGGCGAGCAGGCCGGGCACGCCGAGCACCGCGAGCAGGTTCCACAGATTGGACCCGATGACGTTGCCGATCGCCAGGTCGTGTTCGTTCTTCAGCGCGCTCATGATACTGGCGGCCAGTTCCGGCAGGCTGGTGCCGATCGCGACGATGGTCAGGCCGATCACCAGGTCGCTGACACCGAGCGCGGTCGCGACCTCGACCGACCCCCAGACCAGCATCCGCGAGCTGACGACGAGCAGGGCCAGGCCGAGCAGGAACCAGCCGGTCGCGGCCGGCGTCGACACGTCGCTGGGGATCTCGGCCTCGATCTCGTCGGCCAGCGGATCGGGACCCTGGCGCGCCATGCCGATGCGCACCAGCAGCAGCATGCTCAGCACCAGTGCGGTCATCAGCATCAGGCCGTCGCCGCCGTCGAGCGTGCCGTCGAACAGCAGCAGATAGGCGCCGACGCTGACGAACAGCAGCAGTGGGTATTCGCGGCGCAGGATGTCGGAATGCACCGTCAGCGGTGCGATCAGCGCCGTGGCGCCGAGGATCAGCGCAATGTTGGCGATATTCGAGCCGATCGCGTTGCCGATCGCGAGCCCCGGGTTGCCCTGCAGCGCGGCCATCGTCGAGACCAGGATCTCCGGCGCCGAGGTGCCGAAGCCGACAATGGTCAGGCCGATCAGCAGCGGCGGCACGCCGAGGTTGCGGGCCAGCGCCGCGGCGCCGATCACAAAGCGGTCGGCGGCCCAGACCAGCAGTCCGAGGCCGAACACGATGGAGGCAATGGCGAGCAGCATGGGTGACGGGTGTCGAGGGGCCTGTGTCGGGAGCGCGGATTGTCGCCAAAGCCGCAGGGCTTGTCCAAGCGGCGCGCCGACGCCGGCGCTTACTCGGCGCGCGTCTTGGTCTGGCCGCAGCGTTCGCAGCGGTAGCGCGTGACCAGGCGGCCCTCCTTGGTGTCGAACACGCGCGCCTTGTCGACCTGCCACTTGTGGTGACCGTGGCGGCACAGCGTCTTGCCGCGGTGTTTGTCGCTCGCCCTGGGCCTGCGGAACGGTAGAATCTCACCCATGTCGCCGATGTCGTCCTGTCGATTCCTGCCGTGAGCGATGTTACCCCGCCGCGCGCCCTGCTGCTCGGCACGGCGGGGCTCGCGCCTGCCGACTGGGCGGGCAGCTACTACCCCGACGATCTGCCCGAGGACTGGCGGCTCGGCTACTACGCCAACGACTGCGACTGCGTGCTGCTGATGCCGCACGACTGGCGCGCGCTCGACGCCGCGGCATTTGCCGAGGCCCTGGCCGACACACCGGACGGCTTCCGCTGTTTTATCGCCACGGGCAGCGGCGATGCGGCCGCGGCGGCCGCCGTCGCCGCGGCCGTCGGCGATCCGCGCATCGTGCTGCTCGTCGACCGCGCCGACCCGGCCGTCACCCATCTGCCGCAGTGGCCACGCGACGACGACGATCGCTGGTGCGACCCGCAGCGTCGGCGCTGCGTCGTGCGCTGGTGGCTCGACGACTTCGATCTGCGCGCGCTGCGCCGGCGCGCCGACGGTCTGGATCGACGCGCCGAGGCCCTGATCATCGACGGACCCTGCGGCGACCCGGGCCGGGTTGGCGAGCTGCGCACGCTGCTCGAACTGATGGGTCGCGCCTGACCATTACCGGCCTCGCTTGACGCCCCGTTGTGCGCCGCGGAAAATTGACGGCTTGCACAGTTGCCGGCCGCCGGGCTTGAGGCCCGCCCCCGCTTTGCGGCCGACCGAGCCTTTAATGAACCATGCAGCAGCGCCCAATGACACGCTCGTACGCATCCGCGGCCTGACGTTCAACCGCGGCAGCCGCGTGATCTTCGACGGCGTCGACATCGATATCCCGCGCGGTGGCGTGACCGCGATCATGGGGCCGTCGGGCACCGGCAAGACGACGCTGCTGAAGCTGATCGGCGGGCAGCTGCGCCCGGACGCCGGCACGATAGAGGTCGACGGGCTCAACGTCCACGAGCTGTCGACGCGCGAGCTCTACGAACTGCGCATGCGCATGGGCATGCTGTTCCAGACCGGCGCGCTGCTGACCGACCTGTCGGTGTTCGACAACGTCGCCTACCCACTGCGTGAGCACACCCGGCTGAACGCGTCGATGATCCGCAAGCTGGTGCTGATGAAGCTCGAGGCGGTCGGCCTGCGCGGTGCGCGTCGACTGATGCCGGGCGAGCTGTCGGGCGGCATGGCGCGGCGCGTCGCGATGGCGCGCGCGATCGCGCTCGATCCGATGATGATCATGTACGACGAGCCGTTCACCGGGCAGGACCCGATCTCGATGGGCGTGCTGGTGCAGCTGATCCGCCGTCTCAACGACGCGGCCGGGGTCAGCAGCATCGTCGTCTCGCACGACGTGCAGGAGACCCTGTCGATCGCCGACCTGGTATACGTGATATCGGGCGGCAAGGTCATCGAGTCGGGCGCGCCGGACCAGCTGCGCAGCAGCGAGGGCGCGTCGACGCGTCAGTTCATCGGCGGCCTGCCGGACGGGCCGGTGCCGTTCCATTACCCGTCAGCGGGGCTGACGGCGGACCTGTTCGGGGATGGCGCATGATCCGCCAGCTGGCCGCGCTCGGGCGTTCCGGACTCGCGTTCTCGGCGCGCCTCGGCCGCGCCAACCTGCTGATGCTCGGCATGCTGGCCGGGGTGCCGGCGATGCTGCGGCGGCCACGCCTGCTGCTCGAGCAGCTGTTCTCGGTCGGCGTCCTGACCGTGCTGATCATCGCCGTGTCCGGGGTCTTCGTCGGCATGGTTCTCGGCCTGCAGGGCTACTATATCCTGTCGCGCTTCGGCGCCGAGGCTACGCTCGGAGTCATGGTCGCGGCATCGCTGGTGCGCGAACTCGGGCCGGTGGTCACGGCGCTGCTGTTCGCCGGACGCGCCGGCTCGGCGCTGTCGGCCGAGATCGGCCTGATGAAGTCGACAGAACAGCTGTCGGGTCTGGAGATGATGGCGGTCAATCCGCAGCACCGGGTGCTGACGCCGCGCCTGATCGCCGGCATCCTGTCGATGCCGCTGCTCGCGGCGATGTTCAGCATGCTCGGCGTCTACGGCGGCTGGTTCGTCGGTGTCGGCCTGCTCGGTGTCGACGACGGCACCTACTGGGCACAGATGCAGTCGCAGATCGACTGGAACGAGGACATCCTCAACGGTGTCATCAAGTCCGTGGTGTTCGGCGTCGTCTGCACCTGGATCGCGATCTTCCAGGGCTACGATTGTGTGCCGACTTCGGAAGGCGTCAGCCGCGCGACGACGCGCACCGTCGTGCATTCGTCGCTGGCGGTGCTCGGCCTGGATTTCGTGCTGACCGCGCTGATGTTCAACTAGAGAAGCGAGATATGTCGAAAACGACTCAACTGGAACTACTGGTCGGTGCTTTCATGGCGGCCGGATTCGTCGCGCTGTTCTTTCTCGCGATGCAGGTCAGCAACCTGGGCACCGTGAACAGCGGCGATTCGTACCCCGTGATCGCACGTTTTGACAATATCGGCGGTCTCAAGGTCAAGGCGCCGGTAACATTGGCCGGCGTCGAGGTCGGACGTGTACTGGACATCTATTATGACGCCGAGGACTTCCGCGCCGTCGCCGTTTTGGGAATTTATTCCCAGTACGACAATATTCCGGATGATACCTTTGCCAAGATCCTGACCGCCGGGCTGCTCGGTGAACAGTACGTCGGCCTGGATCCGGGCGGCAGCGAGGATGTCCTTAAAGCGGATAGTGAAATTGCCGTTACCCAGTCTGCGCTGGTCCTCGAGGAAGTGATCGGGCAGTTCATCTACGGCAGGGCACAGGAAGGAGCAAACTGATGCGTGTGCTAACGGGTTACCGAACACTGATCGTGGCGCTGTTCCTGCTGTCGTCGTACGCGGCTGCCGCGGCGGTCAACGATCCGCAGCAGCTGGTGCGATCGACCGGCGAAAAGGTGCTGGCCGAGGTGTCGGCGCGGCGTGCCGAGCTCGAGGCCGATCCGAAGCTGATCTACCCGCTGGTCGAGACCACGGTGCTGCCACATTTCGACTTCCAGCGCATGTCGCAGTCGGCGCTGGGGCGCTTCTGGCGACGCGCCACCGACGAGCAGAAGGCCGGCGTGACCCGCGAGTTCCGCGAGATGCTGATCCGCACCTACGCGACCGCGCTGCTCGGCTACTCCGGGCAGACGATCGAGTACCTGCCGTTCAAGTCGGCGCCGGACGCCGACAAGGTGGTCGTGCAGACGCGCGTCGCATCGGGCGCGGCGCCGCCGGTACCGGTCGATTACCGGCTGGTCAGAAACGAACAGCAGTGGCAGGTCTACGATGTCGTCATCGACGGCGTCAGCCTGATCACCAACTACCGCAGCCAGTTCACGACCGTCGTGCGGCGCAGCGGCATCGACGGCCTGATCACGGCGCTGGCCGAAAAGAACCGCAATCCCGGTGGCGAGTGACGCCGCGAATCAGGCGCGCCTGAGCGACGACGGCGACGGCCGCGTGCGGCTCAGCGGTCGACTCGACTTCGGCTCGGTGCCCGAGGTCTGGCCGCTGCTCGAGCGCCGGCTCGATGGCGGCGCCGCGCTGACCGTGTCGCTCGACGGCGTCGGCCATGCCAACAGCGCGGGCCTGGTGCTGCTCGTTGAGGCGCTGCATGTCGCCCGCCGCAACGGCGTCTCGCTGTCGCTGGTCGACGTACCGGCAGAACTCCTCGACCTCGCGCACATGTCCGGTTGCGCCGCGCTGATCGCCGCCGACGACTGATACCGCGCTCGGTCGCGACGCGCCACGGCCTCCCGCTGGCGGCGCTTTTTCTTTATCATTAACGCCCTTTTTTCCCCGGTCGGCGCGGCAGCCGCGCGGTTTCCATGGACAAACTGATCATCACCGGCGGCAAGGCCCTGTCCGGCGACGTGCGCATCTCCGGCGCCAAGAACGCCGCGCTGCCAATCCTCGCCGCGACCGTGCTGGCCGAGCACCCGATGGTGGTCGGCAACATCCCGCACCTGCGCGACATCACGACGACGATGGAGTTGCTCGGGCGCATGGGGGTCGCCTTCACGGTCGATGAGAAGATGCGCATCGAGGTCGATGCCGGGCGCATCGACAACCCGTTCGCACCCTACGAACTGGTCAAGACGATGCGCGCGTCGATCCTCGTGCTCGGTCCGCTGCTGGCGCGCTGCGGGCATGCCGACGTGTCGCTGCCCGGCGGCTGCGCGATCGGCTCGCGCCCGGTCGACCTGCACATCGAGGGCCTGCGCGCGATGGGTGCCGAGATCAGCGTCGACGGTGGCTACATCAAGGCGCGCGCCAAGCGTCTCAAGGGCGTGCGCCTGGTGCTCGACATCGTCACCGTGACCGGCACCGAGAACCTGATGATGGCCGCGACGCTGGCCGACGGCACGACGATCATCGAGAACGCCGCACGCGAGCCGGAGGTCGTCGACCTGGCCAACTGCCTGAACGCGATGGGCGCGCGGATCAGCGGTGCCGGAACGACGACGATCACGATCGACGGCGTCGCGACGCTGCACGGCGCCGACTACAACGTGCTGCCCGACCGCATCGAGACCGGGACCTTCCTGGTCGCCGGCGCGATCAGCGGCGGGCGCGTGCGGGTGCGCGATACCGACCCGAACCAGCTCGATGCGGTATTGCAGAAACTGCGCGAGGCGGGCGCCGAGCTCGACGTCGGCGCCACCGAGATCATCCTCGACATGAAGGGCCGGCGGCCGCAGGCGGTCAACGTGCACACGGCGCCTTACCCGGCCTTCCCGACCGACATGCAGGCGCAGTTCACGGCGCTGAACAGCGTCGCCGAGGGTGTCGGCACGATCACCGAGACGGTGTTCGAGAACCGCTTCATGCACGTCCAGGAGCTGCAGCGCATGGGCGCCAACATCAAGCTCGAGGGCAACACCGCGATCTGCAGCGGCATCCGGCGCCTGACCGCGGCACCGGTCATGGCCACCGACCTGCGCGCGTCGGCGAGCCTGGTGCTGGCCGGGCTGGTCGCCGACGGCGAGACCGTCGTCGACCGCATCTATCACGTCGACCGCGGCTACCAGAACATCGAGGACAAGTTTGCCGGGCTCGGCGCGCAGATCCGCCGGGTACCGGGGTGACACCATGGGTATATCGATCGAATCGCCGTTGACCATCGCGCTGTCCAAGGGGCGCATCTTCAAGGACACGCTGCCACTGCTGAAGCAGGCCGGCATCGAGCCGCTCGACGACCCCGAGAGCAGCCGCAAACTGATCCTCGATACCTCGCACCCGCAGGTGAAGTTCGTGCTGATCCGCGCGACCGACGTGCCGACCTACGTGCAGTGGGGCGCGGCCGATCTCGGCGTCGCCGGCAAGGACGTGCTGATGGAGCACGGCGGCGACGGCCTGTACGAGCCGCTCGACCTCAGGATCGCGCGCTGCCGGATGATGGTCGCCGGCCGTCCCGGCGCCGACACCAACGCGCGCCGCCTGCGCATCGCGACCAAGTACGTCAGCGCTGCACGCGCCTTCTTCGCCGCGCGCGGCCAGCAGGTCGAGGTGATCAAGCTGTACGGCTCGATGGAGCTGGCGCCGCTGGTCGGCCTGTCGGAGCTGATCGTCGACCTGGTCGAGTCCGGCAACACGCTCAAGGCCAACGGCCTGGTCGCGCTCGAGCATATGCACGACATCAGCTCGCGCCTGGTCGTCAACAAGGCCTCGTGGAAGATGAAACACGCGACCGTGCAGGCGCTGGTCGACGCGCTGCGCGACGCGGTGGGCGATTGACGTTTCGATCCCGAGTATCGAACGCGAAGGCCGCAAAGGCGCAAAGAACACAAAGGATTCTCGGTTGTCGAATCAGAGGGCCAAAGATATCTTCGCGTTCTTCGAGTCTTCGAGTCCTTTGAGTTTCCAACTCGGTGCTGAACAATGGCTGACATACGCAAACTGAACACCGCCGACGCCGATTTCCAGGAGCAGCTCGACGCGCTGCTGGCCTGGGATTCTGTGTCCGACGACGCTGTAAACCAGGTGGTCAATGACGTAATCGCCGACATCCGCGCGCGCGGTGACGTGGCACTGATCGACTACACCAAGCGCTTCGACGCCTGGCAGCCGCAGTCGGCGGCCGACCTGGAGATCTCGCTGGAGCGCCTGGCCCAGGCCTGGAGCACGATCCCGACCGAGCAGCGCAGCGCGCTGCAGCATGCCGCCGACCGCGTGCGTGCCTATGCCGAAAGGCAGAAGATGGATGGCTGGAGCTACACCGAGGACGATGGCAGCGTGCTCGGCCAGCAGGTCACGCCGCTCGACCGCGTCGGCCTGTACGTGCCGGGCGGCAAGGCCGCGTACCCGTCGTCGGTGTTGATGAACGCGCTGCCGGCCAAGGTCGCCGGCGTCGCCGAGCTGATCATGGTCGTGCCGACGCCGGGCGGCGAGCTCAACGAGCTGGTGCTGGCCGCGGCGCACGTCTGCGGCGTCGACCGGGTGTTCGCGGTCGGCGGCGCGCAGGCGGTCGCGGCGCTCGCCTACGGCACCGAGTCGGTGCCGGCGGTCGACAAGATCGTCGGCCCGGGCAACATCTACGTCGCGACGGCCAAGCGCACGGTGTTCGGCCAGGTCGGCATCGACATGGTCGCCGGGCCGTCGGAGATCCTCGTGATCTGCGATGGCCAGACCGATCCGGACTGGATTGCGATGGACCTGTTCTCGCAGGCCGAGCACGACGAGGACGCGCAGTCGATCCTGCTGTGCCCGGACGGCGACTTCGTCGACCGCGTCGAACACAGCATCGATCGCCTGCTGCCGACGATGGAGCGTGCCGAGATCATCGCCACGGCACTGCGCACGCGCGGCGCGCTGATCGTCTGTCGTGACCTCGACGAGGCCGCCGAGGTCGGCAACTTCATCGCCCCCGAGCACCTCGAGCTGTCGGTCGCCGATGCGCAGGCCTATGCCAACAAGATCCGCCACGCCGGCGCGATCTTCATGGGCCGCTACACGTCGGAGCCGCTCGGCGACTATTGCGCCGGGCCGAACCACGTGTTGCCGACGTCGCGCACCGCGCGCTTCAGCTCGCCGCTCGGCGTCTACGACTTCCAGAAGCGCTCGAGCCTGATCCTGGTCTCGGCCGACGGTGCCGACACGCTCGGCCGCACGGCATCAACGCTGGCGCGCGGCGAAGGGCTCGAGGCGCACGCGCGCTCGGCCGAGTACCGGCTCAAGGATTAGTCCGCCCTCTGCGGATTGGCGAAAGGGGACGCAGAGGGCGCAGAGCTTGCGCAGTGAGCGCAGAGCTGATTATCTGATCGTGCTTTGCGGCCCCGTTGATATTCCGCATCCACTGCGTCCCCGGCCTGGAGGCGGCAGTGAGCCTCACGAGCGCACGAAATTCCCGTCGATGCTGCCAAGGATCAACTGTGAATGCGCAAAGGGAATCGTAGCGGACTGCAGGGGCCGCAAAGCAAAGTAGCCCTGCCACGTACTCTGCAATCTCTGCGGATTCTTTGCGTCCTCTGCGCTTCTTCGCGTTCTCTGCGTCCCTTCAAGTCGGTGCTTGCGGCTGCCGATAACAGAGAAATGCCCGATTCGCTTTCCGTACGATGCTGATCCTGCTCGAAACACTGTCCAAGTGGCTGTTCATCGCCAGCCTGCTCGGGCTGGTCGCCGGCTGGTGGCAGCGCGATGCGCTGCCCGAGCCGGAGTTCTTCGACAGCCGCATTGTCGAGGCACCGCGCCAGACCAAGACACGCACCGCCGAGTTCGCGGTCGCCGCCGGTGACCAGCGTTACCGCATCAAGCCGCTGTACGACTACGAGCTCGACGGCATGGTTGTCAGCATGAGCCATGCACACTCGTTTACCGACATCTACCACGCCGAGTGGCAGGACTTCCTGAACTTGAAGGACATCTGCGTGATCTGGGGCGACAACGTCCGCTCGGCCGTGTACCGCGACATGGACTTCGACAACACGACCTGGACCTGCTGGGCGTCGTGGCCGAACGCTGCAGTCGGGCGGCGCTTCCGCGAGGACGCGTTGTCCAACAACCACCTGCTCGCCGACCGGCCCGAGGTGCAGCAGGCGATCCTCGCCGCGCGCCCCGGCGACCAGGTGCGCCTGCGCGGCCACCTCGCCGAGTACCGCAACCCGGCGAACGGCTTCGTGCGCGGAACCAGCATCAGCCGTCACGACCGTGGCAACGGCGCCTGCGAGACCGTCTATGTCGAGCGCTTCGAGATCGTGCGTGCGGCCAACCGCGGCTGGCGCCGGCTGTTCGCGGTCAGCACCTGGCTGGCACCGCTGTCGCTACTCGCGTTCGTCGCGCTGCTGCTGGTCACGCCGGTACGGCGCGGCGCGCCCGGTTGATCGGGGCACTGCTACACTGCGCCTTTTCGCGGCGGCGGTAGCGGGATTCAGCGATGTCAGACGAACGCCAGAGGCTGGTCGAGAACTGGGTGCGTGCCGAGATCCGCGCGCTGCGCGCCTACCACGTGCAGCCGGCGCAGGGCCTGATCAAGCTCGACGCGATGGAGAACCCGTACACCTGGCCGGCCGAGCTGCGCGCGGCCTGGACCGAGGTGCTGCAGGCGGCCGACGTCAACCGCTATCCCGACCCGACCGCGGCGGCACTGACTGCGCCGCTGCGCGATGTGATGGGCGTGCCCGAAGACATGCGGGTGATCCTCGGCAACGGCTCCGACGAGCTGATCCAGATGATCGCGATGTCGCTGGCCGGGCCCTCGCGCAGCGTGCTGTCGGTCGAGCCGGGCTTCGTCATGTACCGCATGATCGCGACCTTCTGTGGCATGCGCTACGTCGGCGTGCCGCTGGCCGCCGCCGATTTCAGTCTCGACCTGGCGGCCGTGTTGCAGGCGATCGACGCACATCAACCGGCGGTCGTGTTCCTCGCCTACCCGAACAACCCGACCGGCAACCTGTTCGATGCCGCGGCGATCGAGCAGGTGATCCGTGCCGCGCCCGGACTGGTCGTCGTCGACGAGGCCTACGCGCCGTTCACCGATGCGACCTTCATGCCGCGGCTCGGCGAGTTCGACAACCTGGTCGTCATGCGCACGGTATCGAAGATGGGACTGGCCGGCCTGCGCCTCGGCCTGCTCGCCGGGCCCGCCGAGTGGCTCGATGAATTCGACAAGGTGCGCCTGCCTTACAACATCAACGTGCTGACCCAGGCCAGCGCCGCGTTCGCGCTGCGTCACAAGGCTGTGTTCGATGCGCAGACCGCGGCGATCCGCACCGAGCGCCCGCGCCTGGCGGCTGCCCTGGCCGAGCATGACGGCGTCACCGTGTTTGCATCCGACGCGAACTTCCTCCTCGTGCGCACGCCGCCGGGACGCGCACGCGTCTGGTTCGACGGTCTGCGCGAGCGCGGCGTGCTGATCAAGAACCTCGACGGTGCGCACCCGCTGCTCGCCGACTGCCTGCGCCCGACGGTCGGCACGCCGGCCGAGAACGACGCGTTGATCGCGGCGTTGCGCGAGGTCGTTGAAGGCGCCTGAGCATTTCGTGGGCCGGCCCGCTGCGGCATACTGCCGGCATCCGAGCTGCACCGAATAGAGGTGGCTATGCGCGTCTGCACCCTGCTCGCCGGTGGTCTGTTGCTGGTTGTCAGCACTGCGGCGCTGGCCCACGAGTCCGCAGGCCTGGCCGGCGGCTTCACCAGCGGTTTCCTGCATCCGATCCTCGGCTGGGACCACGTCGTCGCGATGGTCGCGGTCGGTCTGTGGGGTGCGTTCCTCGGAAACCCGGCGATCTGGCTGCTGCCGGTGGTGTTTCCGCTGGTCATGGCGATCGGCGGAGCGCTCGGGGTCGCCGGCGTACCGATCCCGGCGGTCGAGACCGGTATCGCCAGTTCGGCGGTCGTCCTCGGTCTGATGGTCGCGCTGGCGGTGCGGCCGCCGCTGTGGGTGGCGGCGGTCATCGTCGCTGCGTTCGCGATCTTCCACGGCCACGCGCACGGTACCGAGCTGCCCGTGGCGGCGAGCCCGCTCGCCTACAGCCTCGGCTTCGTGCTCGCGACCGGCATGCTGCACGTCGGCGGCATCGCGTTCGGCCTGCTGGTGCACTGGCCGGCCGGGCGCTGGGCGGTTCGCGCCGGCGGCGCAGCGATTGCGCTGGCCGGCGTGGGATTCCTGACCGGCGCTCTATGAGACGTGGTGTGCGCTGGTTCGCGGGCGCGCTGTGTGGCCTGCCGCTACCGGCGTTCGCGCACAGCCCGATCGAGGGCCTCGACGACTTCTACATCGGCCTGCTGCACCCGCTGTTCGTACCGGCCCACCTGCTCGGCGTGTTGACGCTCGGCGTGCTGGTCGCGCAGCAGGGCGTGCAACGCGTACAGTCGGCGGTGGTCGCGTACTTCATCATGCTGGTCGCCGGGCTGGCGACGACGCTGGCCGAGCTTGCGCCCGACGTCGAGGTGCCGTTGCTGGCGGCCACCGCGTTGATCGGTGTGCTGGTCGCGGCCGCGATCGAGCTGCCGCGGGCACTGCTGCTGGTCGTCGGTGCGGTGCAGGGCGTTCTGCTGGGCCTGGATTCGGCGCAGCCGCAGCTCGCCGGCAGCGGCCGGTTGGCAGCGCTGCTCGGCACCGCGATCGCCGCGAGCCTGCTGATGCTCTATGCGCTGGCGTTTGCCGAGTGGTTCAGTAAGCGCGCCTGGCAACGAATCGGCCTGCGCGTCGCGGGGTCGTGGGCAGCGGCCAGCGCGCTGCTGGTGCTGGCGCTCGCCATGGCGCGTTGACAGACCGCCGCGGCCCCGCTCAGCGGCTGTCGATATTGCCGATCTCGACCGTCCGCAGGTCGCTGACGCATTCGCGGATGAAGGCCTCCAACTCGGTACCGTCGAGGCCGCCGGCCTCACCTTCGGCGCGGCAGTCGGCGCGCAACTGGTCGTCGCTGGTCTGCGCATCGTCCGCGGTCGCGATGCCGGCGCTCAGCACGATGGACAGCACGGCGACGGACGACAGGATTCGGTAAGAAAATGAAGTCAGGGCGGCGAGGGCACGAGGCATTGCAGAAATCCGTTCAACCCATATCGTGACACAGGCAATGGTAGTTGAATCGGTCGCGTACCGATCGGAGCCGGCGCAGACAATCGTCGCGATCGCCGTTGAACACGGCGACGCTGGGGTCGGCGCGGTCGAAGCGCTGGTGGACCTCGAGCTCGGCGGCCGGCAGGCGATCGTCGCGCTGCTTGTCGGACACGGTGCGGCACACCGGGCACTCCTCGAGCACGCCGCTGGCGACGTCGATCGCGATCGCGACGCGGTCGCGCGCGGCGTCGGATCGGCGGTAATGGTCGAAGATGCCCATGGTTCAGCGCCCGCCGAGGTTGGGCCGCTCGGCGATGATCGCGACCTGGTCGACCTCGCTGCCGTCGCGGACCACGGTAACGCTGAGCGGGTCGCCGGGCGCCTTCGCCGCGACCGTCTTCAGCATCGCCTGCGAATCACGCACCGGGCGCCGATCGAGTGCGACGATCAAGTCGCCGGGCCGGATGCCGGCCTGGTCGGCCGGCCCGCCTTCGAGGACACCTGAGACCAGGATCCCGGCGCGCATCGGCACACCGAGCGATTCGGCCAGTGCCGCGGTCAGGTCCTGGCCGGTGATACCCAGCCAGCCGCGAATCACGCGGCCGTGCTCGACGATCTGGCTCATGACCTCGTGGGCGAGGCGGATCGGCACCGCGAAGCCGATGCCGTGCGAGCCGCCGCTCTGCGAGAAGATCGCCGTGTTGATGCCGATCACCTCGCCGACGGCGTTGATCAGCGCGCCGCCCGAGTTGCCCGGGTTGATTGCCGCATCGGTCTGGATGAAGTTCTCGAAATCGGTGATGCCGAGCTGGTTGCGCCCGGTCGCGCTGACGATGCCCATGGTCACGGCCTGGCCGACGCCGAACGGGTTGCCGATCGCCATGACCACGTCACCGACCTGCATCTCGTCGGACGTGCCGAGGGCCGCGACCGGCAGCTTGTCACCGGCGGCCTGCAGCACCGCGATGTCGGTCTCGGGGTCGCCGCCGACGATGCGCGCCGGCAGTGCGCGGCCGTCGCCGAGCACGACCTGGATCTCGCTGGCGGCCTCGATGACGTGGTTGTTGGTCAGGATGTAGCCGTTGCCGTCGACGATCACGCCCGAGCCGAGGCTGTTCTCGCGCTTGTAGCGCGGGCGGCCGGCCTGGTCGCCGAAGAAGCGTTTGAACAGCGGGTCCTCGAACAGCGGGTGCGGCTTCTCCCGCGTGATCTTCGATGCGAACACATTGACCACCGATGGTGCCGCGCGCTGCACGGCGTCGGCGTACGACACCGGCCCGCCGCTGCGATCGAGCAGCAGCGGCTTGGCCGGCGCGGTGACGTCGCGGCCGGCGAAATCGGGGCGCAGCAGCAGGACCAGGAACGCCGCGGCGAGGCCGGTGGCGATCGACGTGAACAGAAACGTGAATGCGCGGTACCACTTCATCCGCATACACTAGTGTGGAGAGTCCGGCGTTCGCAAGTTCCAGGCGGCGCGACGTGACGGCGCTGCCGGACAGCGACCGATCGTAGCGGCGACCCGCAATCGACGATCCGCGCCGCGGCCCGCCAGGCTCCCGCCAACCACCTGCCGAGGGGAATCGCGACGCGCGCACCGACATGGCCAGCCTCAACGACATCGTCACCTACTGCACCAACCGGCTCGACCCGGACGCCTTCGACGACTACTGCCCGAACGGCCTGCAGGTCGAGGGCAGCGACACGGTCACGCGGCTCGTCTCCGGCGTGACCGCGAGCCAGGCGCTGCTCGACGCCGCGGTCGCCGCCGACGCCGAGCTCGTGCTGGTCCATCATGGCTACTTCTGGCGCGGCGAAGCGGCGCCGCTGGTCGGCATGAAGGGGCGGCGCATCGCGACGCTGATGCGCAACGCGATCGGTCTGTTGGCCTACCACCTGCCGCTGGATGCCCATGCCGAGCTCGGCAACAACCGCCAGCTCGGCAATCGCCTCGGGTTTTCCCACGGGGCCGCCGTCGACGGTCTGCTGTGGGGCGCTGACCTGGACACGCCGTTGCCGGCCGCGACGCTGGCGACGCGCATCGAGAGCGCACTCGGCCGCGCGCCACTGGTCGTGGGTGATTCGCCCGGCCTGCGTCGCATCGCGTGGTGCAGCGGCGCGGCACAGGGCATGATCGACAGCGCCGCGGCGCTCGGTTTCGACGCCTTCATCAGCGGCGAGATCTCCGAGCACACGGTCCACCAGGCGCGCGAGCTCGGCATCGACTACTTCGCTGCCGGGCATCACGCCACCGAGCGCTATGGGGTGCAGGCGCTCGGCGACGAGCTGGCTGGGCAGTTCGGCATCGCACACCGGTTCATCGACGTCGACAATCCCGTTTGACCTGGCGCAGTATTCAGGCGAACAAATTCTTTGCATAGATGCCCATTAGTTGACCGGTGCGCAGCGGTATTGGAGAATCCGCGGTCGTTTAGGGAACTTCAGCATATTCTTAGATTCAGCCCGAATCTGATGCGTGCCGATTCCCCCGTTTCGGGTCTTTGGGAGTCAATCCATGAGTTCAGAAGGCGTAGACCTCAAGAAACGCCGCTTCCTGACCGCCACCACGGCGGTGGTCGGAGCCGTGGGTGCCGGTTTCGCAGCGGTGCCGTTCATTGCGTCATGGGCGCCGTCGGAGCGCGCCAAGGCGCTGGGTGCGCCGGAAGAGGCCGACATCAGCCAGCTCGAACCGGGCGCCCTGTTGCGGGTCAAGTGGCGGGGCAAGGTCTGCTGGGTCGTGCATCGCACCGAACAGAACCTCGCCGATCTGCCGAAGCTGGTCGACCGGCTCGCCGACCCCGATTCCGAGGTCCCGCAGCAGCCCGAGTACTGCAAGAACGACACCCGCTCGATCAAGCCGCAGTACGCGGTCCTGGTCGGCATCTGTACCCACCTTGGCTGTTCGCCGACCTACCGTCCCGAGGTCGGGCCTGCCGACCTCGGTGCCGACTGGCTGGGCGGATTCTTCTGCCCGTGTCACGGCTCGTTCTTCGACCTGGCAGGCCGCGTCTACGCCGGGGTGCCGGCCCCGCTCAACCTCGAGGTCCCGCCGCATCAATACCTGTCTGAAGACGTGATCCTGATCGGGGTCGACGGAGGTGCCGTATGAGTTTCATGGACTGGGTGGATGAGCGTTTCCCGGCCACCAAGGTCTGGAACGAGCACCTGGCGCAGTACTACGCGCCGAAGAACTTCAACTTCTGGTACTTCTTCGGATCGCTGGCGATGCTGGTGCTGGTCAACCAGATCGTCACCGGCGTCTGGCTGGCGATGATGTACAAACCGTCGGCCGACGAGGCGTTCGCCTCGGTCGAGTACATCATGCGCGACGTCGAGTACGGCTGGCTGCTGCGTTACCTGCATTCGACCGGCGCCTCGATGTTTTTCCTCGTCGTCTACCTGCACATGTTCCGCGCGCTGATCTACGGCTCGTATCGCCAGCCGCGCGAACTGCTGTGGATCATCGGCGTGGTCATCTACGTCGCGATGATGGCGACGGCGTTCATGGGCTACCTGCTGCCGTGGGGACAGATGTCGTACTGGGGCGCGCAGGTCATCGTCAACCTGTTCGCGGCGTTCCCGTTCGGCATCGGCGAGCCTTTGTCGATCTGGATCCGCGGCGACTACGTCATCTCCGACGCGACGCTGAACCGCTTCTTCGCGCTGCACTTCCTGCTGCCGTTCGTGCTCGCCGCACTGGTGTTCATCCATATCGTCGCGCTGCACAAGGTGGGATCGAACAACCCCGACGGCATCGAAATCAAGAAGAACAAGGACGAGAACGGTATCCCGAGAGACGGCATTCCATTCCACCCGTACTACACGGTCAAGGACGTCGTCGGCGTCGGCGTGTTCATGATCTTCTTCCTCGGCATCGTGTTCTTCGCCCCCGACTTCGGCGGCCTGTTCCTCGAGCCACCGAACTTCGAGCCGGCGAACCCGCTGAAGACGCCGGAGCACATCGCGCCTGTCTGGTACTTCACACCGTTTTACGCGATGCTGCGTGCGGTGCCGCCGATGTTCAACTCGCAGTTCCCGGGCGTCGTCGTGATGTTCGCCGCGATCATCGTGCTGTTCTTCCTGCCGTGGCTGGATCGCAGCCCGGTCAAGTCGATCCGCTACAAGAACGTGATCTTCAAGGTCGCGATCGCGATCTTCGTCGTCACCTTCATAGTCCTCGCCTGGCTCGGCATGCAGGCCTCGACGCCGACCAAGACCCTGCTCGCGCAGATCTTCACGGCACTGTATTTCGCGTTCTTCCTGCTGATGCCGTTCTACAGCAAGTGGGGCAAGACCAAGCCGGTGCCGGAGAGGGTGACGGGATGAAGAAGCTGACTGTTGTATTTGCCATTGCCCTGGTTCTGGCGCTGGTGCCGATGACCGGCATGGCCGCCGGCGGCCCCAAAGTGGAGCTGCAGCAGGCCAACATCGACCTCAACAACCATGCCGCGATCCAGCGCGGCGCGAAGCTGTTCGTCAACTACTGCATGGGTTGCCACTCGAAACAGTATGTCCGCTACAAGCTGCTGACCGAGGTCGGACTCAGCGAGGACGACATCAAGGACAACCTGATATTCACCGATCGCAAGGTCGGTGACCTGATGACGATCGCGATGCCCGAAGAGGACGCCGCCAAGTGGTTTGGCGCGGCGCCGCCCGACCTGACGCTGACGGCGCGCATCAAATCCGGCGGCGAGGACTGGATCTACAGCTTCCTGAAGAGCTTCTATACCGATCCGTCGCGCCCGCTCGGTGTCAACAACACCGTGTTCGCCAACGTGGGCATGCCGCACGTACTGTACGAGCTGCAGGGGATCCAGGACCCGGTGTACAAGTACGAGGCCCACCATGACGGCCACGCCGTCGCCAGTTTCGACACCGAGGCCGCCGCTGCCGCGTACGTCGCCGAGCAGGGCGAGGGCTACCGCATGGAACGTGTCGTCGAGCGCCTCGAACTGGTCAAGCCCGGCAGCATGACGCCGGCCGAGTACGATCAGGTCGCCCGTGACCTGGCCACCTACCTGACCTATGTGTCGGAGCCGATGAAGCTCGAGCGCCAGCGCATGGGTATCTGGGTAATGCTGTTCCTGGCCGTGTTCACGGTTATCGCCTACTTCATGAAGAAGGAGTGGTGGAAGGACGTCCACTGACCGGTCACGCCGCCCTCCGGGCATGGGAAGGCGCACAGTTTGGTATACTGTGCGCCTTTTTTATGGTCCGGCGTCGTCGCCAGGCCGCCGCGAAGGTGTAGGAGAGAGATGTGATGACCGCCGTTGCCGCCCGCCGATCCGTGATGACGCTGTTTTCCGATCCGCAGAGTCTGCACAGCCACCGGGTGCGCATGGTCCTGGCCGAGAAGAACGTCACCTGCGACATCATCGACGTCGACCCGCTCAACCTGCCCGAGGACGTCATCGACCTGAATCCGTACGGCACGGTGCCGACGCTGGTCGACCGCGATCTCGCACTGTACGACTCGCGGATCATCTGCGAATACCTCGACGAGCGCTTCCCGCACCCACCGCTGCTGCCGGTCGATCCGGTCTCGCGTGCCAGCGTGCGGTTGTACATGTACCGCGTCGAGCACGACTGGTACGGCCTGGTCGACCAGATCCTCGCCGGCGGCAAGGGCGCGACCAAGGCGCGCAAGGAGCTGCGCGAGGGCCTGACCGCGGCGGCACCGATTCTCGCCCACAAGCCGTTCTTCATGAGCGACGAGTTCTCGCTGGTCGACGCCAGCCTGGCACCGCTGCTGTGGCGTCTTCCGGCGCTCGGCGTCGAACTCAGCGGCCAGGCCGCCAACCAGGTCAACGTCTACGCCGGCAACCTGTTCATGCGCAACGGTTTCATTGCCAGTCTGACGGAATTCGAACGCGAAATGCGGCGCTGATCCGCGACTGCGCGTCGACGCATGACCTCCAATCGCCCCTACCTGATTCGTGCGCTGTACGAATGGCTGGTCGACAACGATCTGACGCCCTACCTGCTGGTCGATGCCGATCGTGACGGCGTGCACGTGCCGAGTCGTTATGTCGAGGAGGGCAGGATCGTGCTCAACGTCAGCCCGAGCGCCGTGCGCGATCTCAATCTCGGCAACGAACTGATCGCGTTCGAGGCACGCTTCGGCGGCTCGGCGTTTCCGATCTCGCTGCCACCCGATGCCGTGCTCGGCGTCTATGCGCGTGAGAACGGCAAGGGCATGCTGTTTCCCGACGACGGCGTCGAAGAGCCGGAGCAGACGCGCCCCGACCACGATCCCGATCCGGATCAGCCGCGGCCACCGTCGGGTGGCAAGCCGTCGCTGAAAGTGGTCAAGTAGCGCGCCGTCACTTGTCGCGGCGGCGAAACGGCACCACGTTGTCACCGGATTCGATCGCCGGCCGGTCGGCCGTGCCGTCGTCCGCCGGCTCGTCGACCGGCAGGCCGTCGTCGATCGCCTCGAGGCGCATGCCCAGCATCAGGATATAGCCGGTCTGTCGGCCGACGCCCTCGAGGCTGAACTCGAAGCGGAACATACGACGAATGCGCAGGCCCTCAGACGTCCAGCGGATGCCGATGCGCGCCAGCGCGACCGTCTCGTCGAGGAACTGCAGGCCGTTGTGCTCGCAATGGCGGCGCACCAACGCGGTTGCGAACTCGCGGGCACGCGCGCCGTCGAGCCAGACCCAGGCCCCGAGCATCAACAGCAACACCGGCAAGAACCCACTGATCATCGACGGTCACCCCGGCCGGGCGGTCGCGTGCGTGCCCGGCCTATCGTTCGCTGCCGGCAGTTTGCCGGCTCGCGGGGTCCCGGGTCCAGTCGCGCGCACCGCGCCGTCAGCGGCGCTGGCCGAGCCATAGCGGCTCGTACTCGCGGTAGGCGCGCTGCCACGTGAAGCGCGTGGCGACGCGGCGCTTGAGCAGGCGCACCTGGCGGTCGGTCTCGGTCGGGTTGAACAGTGCGTCGTCGATGGTCTGCGCGAGCGCCGCGGCGTCGCCCGGCTTCACGAGGTAGGGGTAGTAGCCGCCCAGCACCTCGGGGATGCCGCCGACCTGGGTCGCGACCACCGGCGTGCGCAGGTACGCGGCCTCGATCAGCGGCAGCCCGAACGCCTCGTGCCACGATGCCTGCACCAGCAAGCGCGCCTTGTGGATGGCCGCCAGCGTGCGTGCGTGATCGAGGTCGGTGATGAAGAACACGTGCCGCTGCAGGCCGTTGTGCCGCACCCGGCTGCGCAGCCGCGCGAGATGGGGGGTGTCGCGGCCGATCATGACCAGCGCCGACTTCAGGCCCTCGCGCACCAGTTGCAGATAGGCCTCGAGCAGGGTCTCGTGGTCCTTGTCCGGCGTGAAGCCGCCGACGCTGACCAGGTAGTTGTCGAACCCACCGCAATCCGGGCGGTAGTCGAGCTGGCGCGCGTGGCTCAGGGTCTCGGGGTCGATACCATGCAGCACCGTGCACACCCTGTGTCCGTCGACGCGAAACGCACTGCGCAGCGTGCCGGCCAGGCTCTGCGAGCAGCACACCAGCTGGTCGGCCTGCCGGAGGATCCAGCGGTTGGCGGCACGCGACGCCGCGCCGGCCGTCTGCAGCTCCGCGAGGTCGGGTCCGTGCAGCGAGTAGACCAGGCGGAAGCGGCGGCGTCGCAGCGCACGCAGTAACGAGAACAGGGCGTAACCGGCGCCGGCGTAGTGCGCGTTGACGACGCGGATCTGCTGGGCCTTGAAGAAGCGTGACCAGGCGCCGATGTCGCGCCGCATGCGCAGCGCAAAGCCGCCGAGGTTGCGCGCCGGGTTGTGGCTGCTGAGCGGCGCGCGCAGGTGGCCGCTGAACAGCGGCATGCCCTCGAACTCGGTACTGTCGAAGCTCTCGGCTTCCCAGTCGTTGCACAGGATCACCGGGCGCAGCCGGCCGGCGTCGCGCGTCTGCCGCGCGAGATTGATCACCACCTGATTGACGCCGGACACCGCGGACAGCCTCCACGGCACGACGAACAGGATGCTCGGCTGCTGCACATCGACCTCCCGCGGCTGTCGTCACGGCCGCCCGTCGATTTTTTGTCGTCCCTTACCCGGTCAGGCGGTCGCGGCGCAGGCGCGATCGGCTGTCGAACAGGCGATGCGAGCCCATCATGACCGCGACCATGCTGCCCAGGCCGGTGCCAGCGGCGATCAGGAACAGGATCAGCAGCTGGTACTTGGCCGCCTCCATCGGCGGGCTGCCGGCGAGGATCTGCCCGGTCATCATACCGGGGAGGCTGACGATACCAGCCGTGGTCATCGCGTTCACTATCGGGATCAGGCCGGCGCGAAGTGCGTCACGCCGGATGTCGCCGATCGCGTCGGCGGCGTGCTCGCCGAGGGCGAGACGCGCCTCGATCTGGGCGCGCTTGTCGAGCGTCTGCCGCGTCAGGTTGTCCAGCGACAGCGCGATCCCGGTCATCGTGTTGCCGAGCAGCATGCCGAGCAGCGGGATCGCGTACTGCGGCGTATACCAGGGGTCGGCCTGCAGCACCGCGAGCAGCGCCAGCAGCGTAATCGAGAAAGATGACAGGAACATCGACAGCGTGCCGGTGCCGTAGCCCCAGACGCCGCTCAGGCGGTGCCGCTGGCGCGCCATGACCTCGTAGCCGGCGACCGCCAGCATCAGGGTCGCGAGCGCACCGATCAGCCACGGGTTGCTGCTCGCGAACAGCGCCTTCAGCACTAAACCGAGCAGCAGCAGCTGGACCACGCTGCGCGCCGCGGCGATCACCATCTGCCGGCCGATCGCCAGGCGCAGGCGCCACGACAGCGCCGCCAGCAGCAGCACCAGCGCGGCGGCGAACGCGAGGTCGAACGGGCTGAGGATGATCAGGCCGTCAGTCATCCGGCCGCACCCGCAGTCTGCCGGCGGCGATCTCGAACGCGCGCGCCGCGACCCGCTGCCGCTGGTCGGGATCATGGCTGACCCAGAGCACGCTGCCGCCGGTGCTGCGTCGCCAGTCGTCGATCAAGCGCTCGACGCGCGTCGTGTTCGGGACATCGAGGTTGGCACTGGGCTCGTCGAGCAGCAGCACGTCCGGCGCGCGGGCGAGGGCACGGACCAGCGCGAGGCGCTGGCGCTCGCCACTGGACAGCCGGGCGACCTCCCAGTCGAGCACGTCGTCGCCGAAGCCGAGCGCGGCCAGCTGCGCCGCCGGCCAGTCGCTGGCGTGGTCGCGCACCTGCGGTTGCCACCAGGCGCTGTCGGCCGCCAGGTACATGACCCGCCGCCGCCACGCCGGCGCCGCGAAGGTGCTGCGCGGCCGGTCGTCGAGAAACACCTCGCCGGCGGCCTCGTCGAGGTCGGCGATCGCGCGCAGCAGGCGCGTCTTGCCGCCGCCGGACGGACCGAACAGCGCGACGCATTCGGCGGCCGCGACAGCGAGCTCGGCGGCGTCGACACCGGGTGCGCGCAGGCCGTCGATGCGCAGCCGGCTCATGCGCGGCGCGTGAACAGCAGGTCGCGGACGCCGTGGCCGAGGCGCTGGCCGCGCTGCTCGAACTTGGTCAACGGCCGGTCGTCGGGGCGGGGCGCGAAGCGGTGTCCGCCGGCGCTGTTCGCGAACAGCGCGGCGGCGTCGCCGAGGACGTCCATCATCTGCTGCGCATAGTCCTCCCAGTCGGTCGCCGCATGCAGCAGCCCGCCGGGGCGGATCACCCGCGCCAGTTCGGCGACGAACGCCGGCTGCAGGATGCGACGCTTGTGGTGGCGCTTCTTGTGCCACGGGTCGGGGAAAAACAGGTAGACACCGGCCAGCGACCCGGCCGGCAGCATATTGGCCAGCACCTCGACGGCATCGTGGCGGATCACGCGCACATTGTTGCAGCCGAGCTCGTCGAGCCGCAGCAGCAGGTGGCCGACGCCGGGGCGATGCACCTCGATACCGAGGTAGTTGCGCTCGGGGTGGCGGCGCGCCATCTCGGCGAGGCTCTCGCCGTTGCCGAATCCGATCTCGACGTAGACCGGGTGGGCGTTGCCGAAGACCGCGCCCAGGTCGAGCGGTGCCGCGGCATAGTCGATGCCCCAGCGCGGCCACAAGGTGTCGAATGCGCGCTGCTGCCCTGGCGTCAGGCGACCCTCGCGCAGCACGAAGCTGCGGATGCGGCGATGCCGTGGCGGCCGCTCGGCCATCGCCGGTCCGGTCGGCCGGTCAGTCGAAGAACAGGCCATCGAGCGGCGACGACGCCGACGCGAAACGCCTGGCCGGCATGCGTCCGGCGAGAAACGCCTCGCGCCCGGCCTCGATCGCCTTGCGCATCGCGCTGGCCATCAGCACCGGGTCCTTGGCCGCGGCGATCGCGGTGTTCATCAGCACGCCGTCGCAGCCGAGTTCCATCGCGATTGCCGCATCGGACGCCGTGCCGACGCCGGCATCGACCAGCACCGGCACGCCGGCGTTCTCGACGATCGTGCGGATGTTGAGCTTGTTGCGGATGCCCAGGCCCGAGCCGATCGGCGCCGCCAGCGGCATCACCGCGACGCAGCCCATGGCCTCGAGCTCGCGCGCGACGATCGGGTCGTCGTTGGTGTAGACCATGATCCGGAAGCCGTCGGCGATCAGCTCCTCGGCGGCGCGCAGTGTCGCGATGACGTCGGGGAACAGCGTCTTCTCGTCGCCCAGCACCTCGAGCTTGACCAGGTCGTGGCCGTCGAGCAGCTCGCGCGCCAGCTTGCAGGTGCGCACCGCGGTCTTGACGTCGTAGCAGCCGGCGGTGTTCGGCAGGTAGGTGTAGCGGTCCGGCGGCAGCACGTCGAGGATGTTCGGTTCGCCGGCATTCTGGCCGATGTTGGTACGGCGCACAGCGATCGTCACGATCTCGGCGCCGCTGGCCGCGATCGCCGCGCGCGTCTCGTCCATGTCCTTGTACTTGCCGGTACCGACCAGCAGGCGGGAGTGGAAGGTGCGATCGGCGACGATCAGGGGGTCGGGGGCATTCTGCGACATGGGCTCGGGGGTTTCCGCTGGTAGGTGGTGGGGTCGGGGCGATCGCCGCGGCGCGGCTCAGCCGCCGCCGATCGCCTGGACGATCTCGACGCGGTCGTCGGCATGCAGCGCGTGGCCGGCATGCTCGCTGCGCGGTATCAGTTCGGCGTTGACCTCGACCGCGTAACGCGGTGTCGGCAGCTCGAGCGCATCGATCAGCACAGCCAGGGTCGCATCGTCGGCGACCTCGCGGGGCTCGCCGTTCAGCACTATCTGCATCGTCTACAGTCGCCAAAAGTGGTGAAATCAGCGGCAATTTTACACTAAACTCCACGGGCCCTCGGGGCGTCGGAAATCGAATCGAAGGGCCATCGACGGGGCGCCACAGCCCTTGCACAGCAGAGGAGAGGCGTGGTGCAGCTGCACGAGAACCTGATCTCGCTCGACGAGGCGGTAACGCTCGACGGCCTGTTCGTATGCCGCGTGCGCCGCAGCCCGGATCGCGAGGCCTATCGCTTCTTCGACAAGGACGCCGACGACTGGCGCAGCTACAGCTGGTCGCAGATGGCCCATGAGGTCGCGCGCTGGCAGGCGGCGATGCGCAGCGAGGGCGCGCCGCGCGGCGGGCGGGTCGCGATCCAGCTGCGCAACTGCCCGGAGTGGGTGATGTTCGACCAGGCCGCGCTCGGCCTCGGCCTGGTCAACGTGCCGCTGTACACCGACGACCGCCCCGACAACATCGCATACATCCTCAACGAGGCCGACGTCAACATCCTGCTGGTTCAGGACGCCGGGCGCTGGCGCCGGCTCGCCGACGTGGTCGGCGACGAGGGACCGCTGAAGCGTGTGCTGCTGCTCGACGACAGCGCCGCGGCGCGCGAGCTGGCGGCCGAGGACGAGCGCGTGCGCATCGTCAGCGACTGGCTGCCCGACGCCGGCGGCGCGCTGCAGCGACGCGACGGCGCCGATGCGCATGCGCTGGCATCGATCGTCTACACCTCCGGTACGACCGGGCGGCCCAAGGGCGTGATGCTCAGCCACCACAACATGCTGTCGGTCGCGCACGGTGGCCTGACGCTGCTCGACTGCTACGAAGAGGATGTGTTCCTGTCGTTCCTGCCGCTGTCGCACACCCTCGAGCGCACGGCCGGCTACTACCTGTGCATCATGACCGGTTCCTGCGTCGCCTATGCGCGCTCGGTCGCGCAGCTCGCTGCCGACCTGCAGACCGTCAGGCCGAGCGTGCTGGTCGCGGTGCCGCGCATCTTCGAGCGCGTCTATGGGCGCATCGCCGACCAGATGAACGACAAGGGCGGGCTCGCCAAGCGCCTGTTCGAGATCACCGTGAACATCGGCTGGAGGCGTTTCCTGCACCAGCAGGGGCGTGGCCGCTGGCCGCTCGGCAGCCTGCTGTGGCCGCTGCTGCAGCGGCTTGTCGCGAGCAAGATCACGTCCAAGCTGGGCGGCAACATCCGCGCCGCGATCAGCGGCGGCGCGGCGCTGAACGAGGAGATCGCGCGCGTATTCATCGGCCTCGGCGTGCCGATCGTCCAGGGCTACGGCCTGACCGAGACCGCGCCGATCGTCAGCGCCAACCCGCTCGAGGACAACATCCCGAGCTCGGTCGGCGTGCCGATCCGCGGCGTGCAGGTGAGGATCGGCGACAACGATGAGCTGCTGGTCAAGAGCCCCGGCATGATGCTCGGTTACTGGAACAATCATGCCGCGACGGCGCAGGTCATCGACCCGGAAGGCTGGCTGCACACCGGCGACCAGGCGCGCATCGACGCCAGCAACCATATCTATATCACCGGGCGCATCAAGGACATCCTGGTATTGTCCAACGGCGAGAAGATCCCGCCCGGCGACATGGAATCGGCGATCGCGCTCGACCCGCTGTTCGAACAGGTCATGGTCGTCGGCGAGGGCCGGCCCTACCTGACGGCGCTGATCGTCGTCGACGGCGACCATTGGAGCGGCTTCGCCCAGCAACAGGGGCTCGATCCGCTCGACCCGGCGAGTCTTGACCACCCCAAGGTCAAGGCGGCCGCGGCACGCCGGGTAAAGGCCGCGCTCAAGGATTTCCCCGGCTACGCGAAGATCCGCCAGCTGCACCTGTCGCTCGAACCCTGGACCGTCGAGGACGGCCTGATCACGCCGACGCTGAAGGTCAAGCGCATGCAGGTACTCGCACGCTACCAGGGCGATGTCGAGGCGATGTACACGGGCGGTCCGGCGGGTTGATCCCGTGTACGATCCGCCGGCCCGCGATGCGGCCGGCCGGGCCCCGCGCGCCGTCGCCGCGCTAGCCTGATGCCTTTGTCGTCACGTCACCGGGCGTGGGGCGCGCTGGCGCTGATCGTCGCGGTCGGTGCGGCGCTGCGGTTCTGGAACCTCGGCGCGGCGTCGCTGTGGCTCGACGAGGTCGCGAGCATCAAGTTCGCGTCGCTGCCGTGGACCACGCTGTGGCTCAGCGGCTACGACAACGCGCCGCCGCTGCACTACTCGCTGGTCAAGCTGTGCCTTGAGTTTGCCGACACCGAGTTCAGCGTGCGCCTGCCGAGCGCACTGTTCGGCACGCTGACGATCCCGCTCGTCTATGTCGCGGCCAGTCGCATCGCGGGGCGCGCTGGCGGCCTGTTGGCGGCGATGCTGCTGGCGTTGTCCGCCGGCCAGATCGAGTACGCCCAGGAGGCGCGCGGCTATGCGCTGCTCGCATTCGGCCTCGCCGTCGCGCTGCTCGGGCTGGTCATGGTGATGGCTGCCGGGTCGGCGTCGCCGACGGGTCGGCGCGCGGACGCGGTGCGCGAGTCGAGACGCGGCACGACGCTGTACGCGGCCGGCATCTTGATCGCGCTGTACACCAACAACATCGCCGTGTTCTTCGTGTTCTTCACGCAGCTCGCGTTCGCGCTGTCGTGGTGGTTGTGGTCGGCGCGCGATCCCCGCGTGCTGTGGCGCTGGCTCGCCGTCAATGCGCTGGTGTTCGTCCTCTGGCTGCCGTGGCTCGTCATCGTCGTGACCGAGCTGCTCGGCAACGGCACGATGGCCTGGCTGCCGCACGCCGACCCCGATCGCGCGTTCACGGTCTGGCGCCAGCTGCACGGCCTGCCCTACCTGTGGTACGGCCAGCCCTGGGTCGATGTGTTGCTGCTGGCGCTGGCGGCGTACGGTGCCTATCGGCTGCGTGCCAGGCCGGCGATCGCGACGCTGCTGGTGCTGCTCGCCGGCGTCGCGCCGTTGACCATCTGGGCGATCGGCTTCGTACAGCCGCTGTTCATCGAACGTACCGTGGCCTGGACCTATCTCGGCACGCCGCTGTTGCTGGCTGCCGCTCTGCCGGATCGCCGCGCCTGGGTGCAGGCCGCGCTGGTTGCACTGATCGGTCTGGCCGCGGCGCGCTCGGCCGTCGCGTTCCACCAGATCGGTGCGACACAGAACGAGGACTGGCGCGCCGCCGCCGATGCCTGGCACGCGGCATCGGCGGCCACCGACCGGCCGCGCGCATTGCTGATCTGTTCGCCGACCGTGGCGATGCCGTTTGCCTATTACGCGCTGCCGCTGGCGCCGTTGCCGCCGGTGTTCGCCTGGGGACTCGCCGACTCGGGCTTCACGTCTACGCCGCTGCCGCTCGGCGGCGCTGCCGCAACGGCCGGCAGCCGCGTCGACGAGCTGCGCGCGCTGCCCGACGACCTGTTCCGCTGGAAACGCGGTGCCGTCGACCGCGGCAGGCGTCCGATGCCCGTCGCGAGTGCAACGTCGGCCGCGCCGACCGACGACGCGATGGTAACGTTGGGCGTCGTGACATCACATTGCCCGGACGATGCCAGGGCGGCGCTCGAGGGCGCGCTGACAGCCGCGGGGTGGACGCTGCTCGCGGAGTCCGGATTCGACGGCGGCGAGCTGCGCACGTACCGGTGCGCGCGCGACCTGGCGTGTGCGCTACCCTGACGCAACGCATCCGGCGCCTGGCCGCCGCATCGCCCCAACGCAAGCACGGAAACTGGCGTGAACATTGTCGTAATCGTTCCCACGTACAACGAACGGGACAACATCGCCGAGCTGCTGGCACAGCTGCAGACGGTCTTCGGGCGCCTCGATCACGACATGCAGGTCCTCGTCGTCGACGACAACTCGCCCGACGGCACGCAACAGGTCGTGCGCGCACAGCAGACCGCGATGCCGAACCTGCACATGATCTGCGGCGACAAGGCGGGCCTCGGCGCCGCGTACATCCGCGGCATGCGGCACGCGCTCGACGTGCTGCGCGCCGACGTCGTGTTCGAGATGGACGCCGATTTCTCGCACAAGCCCGACGACATCCCGCGGCTGCTGCACGCGATCGAGGACGGCGCCGATTTCGTCATCGGCAGCCGCTACGTCAGCGGCGGCAGCATCCCGCGCGAGTGGGGCGTGCTGCGTCGCCTGAACTCGCTGTTCGGCAACATCGTCGCGCGCTTCCTCGCCGGCATCTACAGCGTGCGCGACTGCACCGCGGGGTTTCGCGCGATCCGCAGCGGACTGCTCGCGCAGATCGACCTGTCGGCGCTGCGGGTGCAGGGCTACGCGTTCCAGATCGCGCTGCTTTACGAGGCGGTATTGCGCGGTGCACGGATCGTCGAGGTGCCCGTCGAGTTCGTCGAGCGCACCCGCGGCGATTCGAAACTCGGTGTCAGCGACATCGTCGAGTTCCTGCAGAGTGCGCTGTGGCTGCGCTTCCGCAGTTCGGCGACGTTCATCAAGTTCGCGTTGGTCGGTGCATCGGGGGTGGTCGTCAACCTCGGGGCGTTCGCGCTGCTGCTGGGCCTGGGGGTGAACAAGTTCATCGCGTCGCCGATCGCGATCGAGCTGTCGATCATCTGGAACTTCCTGTTCAACAACTACTGGACGTTCCGCTGGCGCAAGTCGCGCGACCGTACCCGGATCAAGGGCCTCAAGTTCAATGCCGTGTCGTTCGCGTCGCTCGCCGTCAGCTACGTGACGTTCGTCGCGCTGAGCCTCGCGTTCCCCGACGTCGCGCCACACTGGCACCAGCTCGCCGGGATCGTGCCGGCGGCACTGATCAACTACTTCCTCAACTCGTACTGGACGTTCCGGCACGATCCGCAGGCCTGAAGCCGGGGCGCGTGGCGGTCGCCGACGACAGGCGCGGTGCGCGATCGCGGTACGCTGCCGATGGTCTCCGCGCTGCGTCGATTGTGATAGGCTGGCGTCGCTGACCGAGCCCGCGGTAACCGTTTGGCGTGCGTCGGGCCAGTCCGATCGGCGGGTGTAGTTCAATGGTAGAACAGGAGCTTCCCAAGCTTCTAATGAGGGTTCGATTCCCTTCACCCGCTCCATAATTTCCCGTGCTCCGCGCGACGGCCTACCGACGATCGCCAGCTGCCCGTCGACGACCGGGAATCCGGGCGCAACGACGCGTTGTTCGCGTCACTGGAGGAGCGGCCGCAGGTCTTGCGTCGCCGGTTCAGGCTGCCTGGCTTTGCCCGGTTCTTGCGCCAAGGACAGGTTGGCTTGGCATCGCGGGGTCGAGCGGCGAGGTTGTGCGACCGCGTGCGATAGATTTCGCAGACTGTTCGCATTCTTTACAAAACCAAATTTCAATCTCCCTAAATGACTGTTTTTCAGGGCGGGCACGCTTTTTGCTGGAGACGATCCCCAGTGCCGCGCTGCCTCGGGGTCTGGTTGGCCCCGCATGCAGCTTCGTCCTGTAACTGCGCGTCGATATCCGGGTGCTTCAAATGAAGACCGGACAGCGTCTTCGTGGGGAGAAAAAATAATGGAAAAAACCAATCCAACCAACCTACCGTTTCGCATGCGATCGGCAATGCTCGCCGGTTTATTGGTTGTTGCGTCCCAGCCCGTATGGGCAATCGCAATCGTACCGACATCGGATGCCTTCGGGCTTGCGAACACCCTGTTCCAGAACACCACGTTGCTTCAAGTCAACGGTGCCTCCTACAGTGGTGAGTTCGGGCAGGCCGGAACCTACACGAACTTCTCGGGTACCTACGGTCTGCCGGTCTCAGGCATCGTGCTGTCCAGTGGTGCGGTCGAGAACTATGCCGATGGCCCGGATACCGTGAATGGCTTCACGACCGATTTCATGACAACGGCCACGGCGGCGCAGAACAGTCTGCTGTCACCCATCACCGGGCAGTCTTCTCACTTCGACGTGTCGCAGCTCGATATCTCTTTTTTCAACAATTCCCTGAACACCACGGCGACCTTCTTCGCGACCTTTGGCTCTGAGGAATTCCCCGACTTCGTCGGCAGCCCCTTCGTCGACGGATTCGGCCTGTACGTGAACGGGCAGAACGTGGCAGGTGTCGCTTCTAGCAACGGGATCGCCGGTCTGCCGGTGAATATCAACCATCCGGACATGACACCCCTGCCGGGCACAGAGCTCAATGCCGTGTTGGCACCGAATGGCAATCCGGTGCTGCGTTTCGACGTTCCGATCAATCCGGCAGCACAGAACGATTTCACAATCATTATCGCGGATGCCAACGACAGCGCGCTGGATACCACGGTCTACCTGAGCAGCTTCTTTACCCAGGGTCCGGGTAACACCCCGGGTAGCAGCGAGTTCAACCCCTTGCTGCCTAGCAATCCTCCGGATCCGTTAACCGGCGAGTTCGTGATCGAGCTGCCGGCTGCGCCTGCGGGTACGACATTGTGGGTCGACCCTCCGGTAGCTGTTGGCTACGAGTACGAGGCGCCCGTGGGCAACTTCTTCGATACGGTGACAGCGCCGTCATTGGCGACGGTTGCGGATCTCGATGGATATCTGCTGACTGTCGGTGGCGTGACTATTCCGATCCTGGCCGGCCAGGTCCTGGATTTCTTCACGGAGTTCGGCGTGAATCCCACGTCTTTCCTGCTGGAAGGCATCGACCCGGCGCTGATGCTCGATCCGACCAATCCCCTGGCATTCCCGATCGGCGTTTCGTTCGTGAACGCGACCAGCGCCGTTGACACCGTGTCGGTAACGCCGATCACTGACAATGGGATGAACGGCGGCGGTGGTGGCGGTAACGGTACGGTCCCGCTGCCGGCAACCCTGTTCCTGATGTTCCTGGGACTTGCTGCGATCAAGCTGCACGCCCGAGCGCCGCTCGCGCCTGACGCATCGGCCTAAAGCATCGGATAGGCAATGCGTAACGAGGCGTGTAGGTCACTACACGCCTCGTTTTTTTTGGAGGAGGCAAGCAGGTGATTCGACGACTCAATTTGGCATTACTGATTGCAGCGACAGCGTTCGGTGCCGATGCGGCCGAGAAGACTGGCCAGTTCGCCATCAAGGGGGCCGGTGCCCAGACCTGCGGACAGTTCATCGCTGCCTGGGATCAGGGTAACACCGATTTGAAGCAATACGCGGGTTGGATCGACGGTTACGTCACGGCGGTCAATCAGCACGTCGACAACACCTACGACACGACTCCGTGGCAGACCACCCAGACGCTTCTTGGCTTGACGCACTCTGTCTGCAAGCAGCTCGCACCGCAGGCCCGGTTCATCGATGCGACGTCGGTCCTGATGCGACAAATCTGGCCGACACGTTTGCCCGAGAAGTCCGAGCTCGAAGAAATCCGCCGCGGGCAACGCGCCATGGTGGTCTACCGTGCGGTACTCGACGCAGCGAAGGCCCGCCTCGGCGACATTGGCTACGACGCCGGCTCGCCTGGCGCAGCGTTCGATGCACGCATGTCGGATGCCTTGAGAGCGTTCCAGGACGAACGGGGCCTCGAGCCCACCGGGCTTCCCAATCAGAAAACCCTGTTTGCCTTGTTCTTCGAGCAGGCTCGCTGAGTCCCGGCGTTCTGCCTCCGGCGAGGGCTCGCCGCGGCGATCAATGATGCAGATAAGGGACAGCTTCCTGACCTCGCTCGGCAGCGCCTCGCTGCCGCCGAGCGGCCGGCAGGCGCCGAGCGCGATCAACCCGATCGTGCTGCCGGCGATCACGGGTGAGATCCCGGTCCTGGGCAGCGTGCTGCTGGTACTGCTCGGACTGCCGCGGGCCCAGCGCGTGCGCGCTGCGGCGTCGACCTCAACACGGTTCTCGTCATCGGCAGCCGTTACGTCAGCGGCGGCAGCATCCCGCGCGAATGGGGACTGCTGCGTCGCCTGAACTCGCTGTCCGGCAACATCCTTGCGCGCTTCCTCGCGGGCACCTACAGCGTACGCGACTGCACCGCCGGGTTTCGTGCGATCCGCAGCGGGCTGCTCGCGCAGATCGACCTGTCGGCGTTGCGTGTGCAGGGTTATGCGTTCCAGATCGCGCTACTTTACGAGGCCGTGTTGCGCGATGCGCGGATCGTCGAGGTGCCTGTCGAGTTCGTCGAGCGCACCCGCGGCGATTCGAAACCCGGCTTCAGTGACATCGTCGAGTTCCTGCAGAGTGCGCTGTGGATGCGCTTTCGCAGTTCGGCCTAATGAGGGTTCGATTCCCTTCACCCGCTCCATCACCACCCGTGCTTCGCGCGACGGCCGACCGGCGATCGCCAGTGCCCGTTGACGAACGGGCGGCTGGGCGCAGTGACTCGTTGTTGGTATCACCGGTGGAGCCGTTGCAGGTCTTGCGTCGCGGGTGCAAACGTGGCTGCCCAGATTCGCGTATCCATGCGGC